>Ga0102590_1000096_pt1 | contig 248407 bp, 221 predicted proteins | sample AraplaMF_Col_mMF_FD_76859 | JGI IMG/M metagenome (GOLD analysis project Ga0102590, IMG submission 76859) | Arabidopsis root microbial communities from the University of North Carolina, USA - plate scrape MF_Col_mMF | ecosystem: Host-associated > Plants > Roots > Endosphere | place: USA... | reverse complement strand
CGGCTTGGCCTCTTTGAAGCCTAGCCGCGTCTGACCCGCTGACGGCCAGTGCCGGGATGTCGTCCAGCGCGGTCTCAACGGGCAGAATGGCGCTGGCGAGGCTTGCCTCGCCGGCGGCTGCTCTATGGCATAGCTCGGTCAGCTGTTCCAGCGAAATCATGTCATTTTTGCCGAATCCGCCGACCGACTCGCGCCGTAAAGCATTGATATGTCCGAGACTTCCGAGAGCCTGACCGATGTCACGGGCGAGCGAGCGCACATAGGTGCCCTTGCCGCATTCGGCAACGAATTGCGCATGGTCGGGGTCGGGGAGGTTAACCAGCTCGAGCCGGTGGATCTCGACCGGCCGGGCCGCGAGCTCCACCACCTCGCCGTCCCGGGCGAGGTCATAGGCCCGCTCGCCGTCGACCTTGATGGCCGAATAGCGCGGCGGCACCTGGGAGATGGTCCCGGTGTAGGCCGGCAGCGCGGCCAGGATGGCGTCGCGGGTCGGGCGGACGTCGCTGGTCGCCGTGACGGCGCCGTCGGCGTCGTCCGAGTCGCGCTCCTCGCCCCAGCGCACCGTGAAGCTGTAGGTCTTGCGGCCGTCCATCACGAACGGGACCGTCTTGGTGGCTTCGCCCAGCGCCACCGGCAGGCAGCCCGAGGCCAGCGGGTCGAGCGTGCCGGCATGGCCGGCGCGCTTGCAGGAGAACAGCCGCTTGATGGCGCCGACCACCTGGGTCGAGGTCATGCCGACCGGCTTGTCGATGATCAGCCAGCCGTGCACGTCGCGCTTCTCGCGGCGGAACTGCTGCTGTTTGGGCTTCTTCGGTGGAAACGGCCGCGGGTTTCCCTGGCCGGCTTCAGCGGCCGGGGTCGCAACGGTGTCGTGGTGCGGCTCCGCAAGCGCTTCGAGCGCGGCATCGTCCGGCGTGCGCTGCTCGTTACTCATCGCCGTCCTCTTGGCCGTCCTCGCGCTTGAGATCGCGCGCGACCGCAGGCGTCCGCAGCAGCTTGTCGATCCGTTCGGCCTCGTCGAAGCGCTCGTCGGCGTGGAATCGGAGGTCGGGCGCGAATTTCAGATTGACCCGATGCGCGATCTCACCGCGCAGATAGCGCTTGTTGCGATCCAGCGCCGCGATCACCTCTTTGACGTCGCGGCCGCCGAGCGGCATCACGTAGATGGTCGCAAGCCGCAGGTCGGGCGACATGCGCACCTCGGGCACCGTGATCAGATGGCCTTCGAGCACCGGATCGTGCACGTCGCCGCGCGTCAGCATCTCGGACAGCGCGTGACGGATCAGTTCGCCGACGCGCAGCGCGCGTTGCGAGGGACCGGCTTGCGACTCGCGGTCGCGATGATTTTTGTTTCTCAAAATATTAATCCGCTGTAACAGCCGTCATGCCCGCGCTTGTCGCGGGCATCCACGTCTTGCTTCATCAATGAAGAAGGAAGGCGTGGATGGCCGGGACATAGGCGTCCGAAGGACGGCGTCGCTTCGCTTGCCTATGCTCCGGCCATGACGACAGAGAGACTGGTGTGTGTTCGCCTGAGATTCGGACTCAGAGCGAGCGCTGAACCGTCTCCACCCGATAACACTCGATCACGTCACCCTGACGCATATCCTGGTAGTTCTCGAAGGCCATGCCGCATTCCATGCCGGCCGTGACCTCGCGAACGTCGTCCTTGAAGCGCTTGAGCTGCGACAGCTTGCCCTCGTGCACGACGACGTTGTCGCGGATGAGGCGCACGCCGGCGCCACGCTCGACCTTGCCGTCGGTGACACGGCAGCCGGCGACCTTGCCGACCTTCGAGACGTTGAACACCTCGAGGATCGACGCGTTGCCCAGCATGGTCTCGCGCCGCTCGGGCGTGAGCAGGCCGGACATCGCTTTCTTAACGTCGTCCACCAGATCGTAGATGATGTTGTAGTAGCGGATCTCGATCCGGTCGCGCTCGGCCTGCTCGCGCGCTTCCTTGTGGGCGCGCACGTTGAAGCCGATGATCGCGGCGCCCGAGGATGTCGCGAGCGTGATGTCGGACTCGGTGATGCCGCCGACGCCGGAATGGATGATCCGGGCGCCGACCTCGTCGGTGCCGAGCTTGTCCAGCGCGCCGGAGATCGCTTCGAGCGAGCCCTGCACGTCGGTCTTGATGATCAGCGGGAATTCCTTGCGGCCCGATGTCTTGAGCTGCGACATCATCTGCTCGAGCGAGCCGCGCATGCCGGTGGCATGTGCCGCGCTCTTCTCGCGCTTCTGACGGACGCGGTAGTCGGCCAGCTCGCGGGCCCGGGCCTCGCTCTCGACCACGGCGAGACGATCGCTCGCCTCTGGCGTATCGGCGAAGCCCAGCACCTCGACCGGAACCGACGGGCCGGCTTCGTCCACCTGCTCGCCTTTGTCGTTGACCAGCGCACGGACACGGCCCCAGGCCGCACCCGCGACGATGATGTCGCCGACATCCAGCGTGCCACGCTGCACCAGCACGGTCGCGACCGGGCCGCGGCCGCGGTCGAGCCTGGCCTCGATCACGGTGCCCTCGGCGTCACGGCGCGGGTTTGCCTTGAGGTCGAGAAGTTCGGCCTGCAAGCCGATCATTTCGAGCAGCTTGTCGATGCCGGTCTTCTTGATCGCCGACAGCTCGACGTCGACCACGTCGCCACCCATGGATTCGACCTGCACCTCGTGCTGCAGCAGATCGGTGCGCACGCGCATCGGATTGGCGTCCGGCTTGTCCATCTTGTTGATGGCCACGATCATCGGCACCTTCGCGGCCTTGGCGTGATTGATGGCCTCGATGGTCTGCGGCATCACGCCGTCGTCGGCGGCAACCACCAGCACCACGATGTCGGTGACCTTGGCGCCGCGGGCGCGCATCGCCGTGAAGGCGGCGTGGCCCGGGGTGTCGATGAAAGTGATCTTGCCATGCGACGGCGACTCGACCTGATAGGCGCCGATGTGCTGGGTGATGCCGCCGGCTTCGCCCGACACGACATTGGTCTGGCGGATGGCGTCGAGCAGCGAGGTCTTGCCGTGGTCGACGTGACCCATGACGGTCACGACCGGCGCGCGCGGCTCGAGATCCGCCGGATCGTCGGCGACGTCGAACACGCCTTCCTCGACGTCGGCTTCGGCGACGCGCTTGACGGTGTGGCCGAGCTCTTCCGCGATGAGCTGAGCGGTGTCGGCGTCGATCACGTCGTTGATCGTCGCCATCTGGCCCTGCTTCATCAGAATCTTGATGATCTCGACCGACCGCTCGGACATGCGGTTGGCGAGCTCCTGGATGGTGATCGCCTCCGGGATCGTGACCTCGCGAGAAATCTTCTCGCGCGGCTCGTTGCCCATCATGGCCTTGTGGCGGCGCTGCTCGCGGCGATGGAATGACGCGGTCGAACGCTCGCGGACGTCGTCATTGAGAGCGGTGACGAGCGTCAGGCGGCCGCGCGGCCGTTCGGTTGCGGTCTTGGCAGCGCGGGTCGGGCGCTGCGGAGGCGCAGCCGGGCGCATCGCGCCACCGGGGCCGCGCCGGAACTTCGGCGCCTCTGATTCCTCTTCGGACTCGACCGCAGGGCGGACGCCAGGACGTGCAGGCGTACCCGGACGCGCGGGAGCGCCGGGGCGGGCCGGAGCACCGGGACGGGCCGGGGTGCCGGGTCGCGCCGCCGGCGCAGGCGCGCTGGCAGTCGCCGCGGCCGGCGTCTCGGGCTCGCCAAAACGCTTCTTGGCAACCTCGTCGGCCTTCTTCTTGGTGACTTCGTCGTGCTTGCGGCGGTCGTCTTCTTCGCGCTTGCGGGCCTCGGCGGCGTCGCGCTCGGCCTTCTCGGCCGCTTCGCGCTGGGCGCGGATTTTGGCTTCTTCTTCAGCGATCTTGCGCTCTTCGGCCTCGCGCAAACGTGCATCGCCGAGGGCGTGAGCGCGTCGCTCCTGCTCTTCGTTGGTCAGAGTGCGCAACACAACGCCGGAAGACTTCGGCGGCGCCGAACTCGACGCGCCGGATCCGGGGCGTCCGGATCTGCCGGAAGGTGCGGGCTCAGGGCGCTTGGCCACCGGAGGCGGGGGTGCCACGGGCGCAGGAGCGGCAACCGGCTCGGGCTTGCCGTCGCCGATGCGGCGCTTCTTGACCTCGACCACCACCTGCTTGCTGCGGCCATGGCTGAAGCTCTGGCGCACGGTGCCAGTCTCGGTGCGCGGCTTCAGCGACAGCGTCGACTTTCCGCCTACGCTGAGCGTCTTGCCGTCAGGGGTCTTGGTATCAGCCATTCAGTCGCAATTCCTGTCAGTTCCGTACGCCGTTGCCGCCGCTGTCGCCGGGGATACCCGACCGAAAGCGCTCCAGGCGCGCCAAGCGCGCCAGAACCGTGTCATTCGCAGGCCCGGCAAGCAGGGCTGCATGTACCACATTTGACCGCCCCAGTGCCAAATCCAATTGGGCGGTCGTGAAGCTTTTGATGGTCGGGATCGCCTCGCCATCCTCCCGGTGCCGCAGCGCTCCGGCGAGCTTCTGGACCCCGTCATTCCCCGCATCCGAGGCGTGGATCAGGCCCGCGAGCCGCTCGCGGGCGATCGCGGCCTCGACCTTGGAGAAACCGGTCAGGACCAGGCCCGCCTTGCCGGCGATCGACAGCGCGTCGAGCACCGCCCGCTGCAGGAGAAACTCGGTCCGATCAATCAGTTCGGCCGTCGCACGGACGTCACGTTTGAACCCGCGCGCAAACACATTTCGCGTCACGGCGTCCTTGAGCGTCGGCCGGTCGGCCGTGATCCAGAGGCCGCGGCCCGGCAGCTTGCGCTTGAGGTCGGGAACGACGCCGTCGGGGCCGACCACGAAACGGATCAGCTCCTCGACCGGTTTCACTGCGCGGGTGACCGCACACAGACGCTCCGCGCCCGGACCGCCCTTGCGCGGCCCGGCATCGAGTTCGTCCGAGAGTTCGGACTGGTGCGTTTCCGCCAGCATCGCTATGGCAACGTCTCCTTAAGCCGGGCTGGCCTCAGCCTCGGCCGCTTCGCCTTCCGGCGCCGCAGGCGGCGCCAGGTCGGCTTCGGTGATCCACCCGGCCTTGAGGCGGGCCTGCATGATGATGCCCTCGGCCTCCTCGCGGGATATATCGTGCCCTTCGAGAATGCCGGGCTCTCGCTTGGTCTCGCCGTCCTTGCGCTCGGTCCAGCCGGTCAGGTCGTCGGTGGCGCAGCCGGCCAGATCCTCGACCGTCTTGACGCCGTTCTCGCCGAACTTGACCAGCATCGCCGTGGTGACGCCCGGGATGTCCTTCAGGGCATCCTCGACGCCGAGCTCGGTGCGCTTCGCGTCCAGCTCGCCTTCGATCTTGGCGAGATATTCCTGGGCGCGCGCCTGCAATTCGCGGGCGGTGTCCTCGTCGAAGCCCTCGATGCCGGCGAGCTCCTTCTCGTCGACCAGCGCCAGCTCCTCGACCGAGCCGAAGCCTTCCGACGCGAGCAGCTGACCGACCACCTCGTCGAGATCGAGCGCCTCCATGAACATCTTGGTGCGCGCCTGGAACTCGGCCTGGCGGCGCTCCGACTCTTCCTGCTCGGTGAGGATGTCGATGTCCCAGCCGGTGAGCTGCGAGGCAAGGCGCACGTTCTGACCGCGGCGGCCGATCGCAAGCGATAATTGGGCATCCGGCACCACAACTTCAATACGCTCGCGGTCCTCGTCGAGCACCACCTTGGCGACTTCGGCCGGCGCCAGCGCATTGACCACGAAGGTCGCGATGTCGGGCGACCACGGAATGATGTCGATCTTCTCGCCCTGCAGCTCGTTGACCACCGCCTGCACGCGCGAGCCGCGCATGCCGACGCAGGCGCCGACCGGATCGACCGAAGAATCACGGGAAATCACGGCGATTTTCGCACGCGAGCCCGGATCGCGGGCCACCGCCTTCACCTCGACAATGCCGTCATAGATTTCCGGCACCTCCTGGGCGAACAGCTTGGCCATGAACTGCGGATGGGTGCGCGAGAGGAAAATCTGCGGGCCGCGGGGCTCGCGGCGCACGTCGTAGATGAAGGCGCGGACGCGGTCGCCGTTGCGCAGCGTCTCGCGCGGCAGCATCTCGTCGCGGCGGATGATGGCCTCGCCGCGGCCCAGGTCGACGACGACGTTGCCGTATTCGACCCGCTTGACGATGCCGTTGACGATGTCGCCGATGCGATCCTTGTATTCTTGATACTGGCGGTCGCGCTCGGCCTCGCGCACCTTCTGCACGATCACCTGCTTGGCCGACTGCGCGGCGATCCGGCCGTATTCCAGCGGCGGCAGCGTGTCCGCGATGGTGTCGCCCACCTGGGCTGCAGGGTTGCGCTTCTTGGCGTCATCGACGCTGATCTGGTTCGACGGGTTCTCGACGTTGTCGACCACCAGCATATGGCGGGCGAGACGGAGCTCACCGGTCTTGGGATTGATCTCGGCGTGCACGTCGGTCTCGGCGCCGTAGCGCGAGCGCGCCGCCTTGGCGATCGCATCCTCCATGGCGGTGACCACGATGGTGCGGTCGATCGACTTCTCGCGGGCGACCGCATCGGCGATCTGCAACAGCTCGAGCCGGTTGGCGCTGACGGCCATCGCTCATTCTCCTTCTTGGTGGGCGCGGTTCCGATTCTTGCCGTTCGGAGCCGGGTTCCGTGGTTGTGATGGGTGATCGGGCCGGCCGGGAGCCGGCTCGTTGTCATTGAGCTGTTGTTCGCGCTCGGCCTGCTTGCTGCGCCGGAGCGACTCCGCGATCAGCGCGTCGGTCAGCACCAGCTTGGCTTCGGCCATGTCCTCGATCGGCAGCATCACGTCGGCCGGCTCGCCGGCCGGCGCATCCTCGCGCTGGATGCGCGCCAGATTTCCTTCGGCGCCGAGCAACTGGCCTTTGAAGCGTTTGCGGCCGTGGGCCGCGACCGCCATCTCGATCTTCACCGCATTGCCGGCGTAGCGCTCGAAATCCGATTGACGGACCAGCGGCCGGTCGATGCCCGGCGACGACATCTCGAGCCGGTAAGCGCGATCGATCGGATCGGCGGCGTCGAGCACAAGGGACAGCGCGCGGGAGCAGGTCTCGCAGTCCTCGATCAACATCGAGCCGTCGGGCCGCTCGGCCATCACCTGCACGGTGCAGCCCTCGGTCCCCGACACACGCACGCGCACCAGGCGATAGCCCAGGTTTTCGAGCACAGGCTCCACGATCGCGGCGACGCGTGCCGCCAATCCTGGTTCAACGATCAGGCGCTTCTCCACGCCTTCAGTGGTCTCGATAGCCTCGGTCATCCGCCTGCTTCGGTGCCTGCAACCTTCGGTTTTTCGCGTTCTCGTCCACCGGAGCCCCTTGGGGGCGCTCAGGTAACAAAAAAGAGCGGGTCCCGGGGGGCCCACTCTCAAAATCCGATCAGATCATCTGATCGTTATGAGGTGTCTATAACAGACACGCGGAATATAGCGGATTTTCAGGCCCTTGCAAGAGCAGCGTTTGGCTAACTGTTCCTTTACAAACCTGCCCTACCTTCCGGCGTGAGAGCCGGAATGTGGTCCGCCGGCAGGGTTGTAGCATGTCGGCGTCCGCGTCTCTGATTCCCGAGCTCGAAGAGGTTATCCAGAACGCCTCGGCCGAGCGTCGCGCTCGGACCGTGCAGCGCATTGCCAACCTGTTCATCGACGGCGCCTCGAGCTTCAACGAAGACCATATCGGGCTGTTCGACGACGTGCTTTGCCGCCTGGTCGTGGAGATCGAGGCCAAAGCGCGCAGCGAAATGGCGCAAACCCTGGCGCCGGTCCCGAACGCACCGAACGATCTGATCCACAAGCTCGCCACGGACCACGACATCGCGGTCGCCGGGCCCATCCTGGCGCAGTCGGCCAGGCTTCAGGAAAGCGAGCTGGTGGAACTCGCCAAGACCCGCAGCCAGGCGCATCTCGCCGCCATCGCCGGCCGTGTCGATCTCGGCGAGGCCGTCACCGACGTGCTGGTGCGGCGCGGCGACAGCGAGGTGGTCACGCGCGTCGCCGATAACCAAACGGCGAAATTTTCCGAGGGCGGGTTCTCGGCCCTGGTGAAGCGCGCCGAGGAAGACGAAGACCTCGCCCAGAAGGTCGGCTCGCGGCCGGATATCCCGCCGCACCTGTTCCGCGAATTGCTGGTGCGCGCCACGGCGGTCGTGCAGCAGCGCCTGCTGGCGTCGGCCAAGCCCGAGACGCGTGCCGAAATCCAGCGCGTGCTCGACAAGATCTCCAAGCAATACGACTCGGTCGCGCCGGCGCGGGATTATTCGGCGGCGCTGCGCGCTGTCCGCGAGATGCAGCAGGCAGGCTCGCTCGGCGAGGCCGAGCTGGTCGAATTCGCCAACGGCAAGAAGTTCGAGGAAACCGTGGCTGCGGTGTCGGTGCTGTGCGGCGTGCCGATCGAGACCGCCGACCGCCTGATGGCGGGCGACCGGCCCGATCCGATCCTCATTCTCTGCAAGGCCGCGAATTACAGCTGGGCCACCGTCAAGGCGATCATCATGTCGCGGCCGAGCGCGCGCGGCACGTCGAACCATTCGATCGACTCGGCCTTTGCCAATTTCGAGAAGCTCTCGAACTCGACGGCGCAGCGCGTCGTCCGCTTCTGGCAAGTCACCGCGCCCGACGACGATATCTGACGGGCTGCTATTTTCGCTTGAAAATCAGGTAGCAGGGCACGCGGCCTTCGCGCACGGCCTTCGCCTCGTATCGTGTGCGGAAAAAGTGCGCCCAGGGAAGACGCCAGTCGTCGGCCCGCTCTGCAGTCCATTCGAATTCATCCGAACGCATCAGCCGCATCAGCGTCCAGGCGATGTAGTCGGGAATGTCGCTGGCGAAACGGAATTCGCCACCCGAGCGCAGCAGCCGCGCGATCGCGGCGACGCTCTTGTCCTGCACGAAGCGGCGTTTCCAGTGACGGCGCTTCGGCCATGGATCGGGATAGAGCAGATCGAAGCGTGACAGGCCCGCCGCCGGGAGCCACGCCAGGATGTCGGTGGCGTCGCCGTGATGCAGCCGGATGTTCTTGAGCTTGCGATCGTCGATCGCCGCCAGCGCCTTAGCCATGCCGTTGATGAACGGCTCGATGCCGATGAAGCCCACATCCGGTAGCCGCGTCGCTTCGGCGATCAGATGCTCGCCGCCGCCAAAGCCGCTTTCCACGCGAACATCGGTTGCGTTGTCGAACAGCTTGCGCAAATCGCCTGGAGCGGGCGCGTTGAGATCGAGCGCGAGCTGCGGCAGCAGCGTCTCGAACAGCGCCGCCTGCCGCGGCTTCAGCGCGTGGCCTTTGCGGCGGCCGTAGAATGCGCCGGCGTGTTTCGTCTCTGCTTCGGTCATCCAGCGGAATATCAAAAACGACGATGCCCGGCACCATAGGCGAGCGAAGCGACGCCGTCCTTCGGACGGCTAGGGCCGGGCATCGGATTTCCGCGCGTTAGAGCGCTTACTTGAACGCGCTCTTGAGCTGGCTGACCAGGTTGGTCTGCTCCCAGGAGAAGCCGCCGTCCTTGTCGGGCTGACGGCCGAAGTGACCGTAGGCCGCGGTGCGGCGATAGATCGGACGATTCAGCTTCAGCGAGCGGCGGATGTTGGTCGGCGTCAGCCGGAAGATTTCCGGCAGCACCTTGGCGAGCTTGCGCTCGTCGATCTCGCTGGTGCCGTGGGTGTCGACCAGCACCGACATCGGATCGGCGACGCCGATCGCGTAGGCGATCTGGATCGTGCACTGGGTCGCGAGACCCGCCGCGACGACGTTCTTGGCGAGATAGCGCGCCGCATAAGCGGCCGAGCGGTCGACCTTGGTCGGGTCCTTGCCCGAGAAGGCGCCGCCGCCGTGCGGCGCGTAGCCGCCGTAGGTGTCGACGATGATCTTGCGGCCGGTGAGGCCGCAGTCGCCGTCCGGACCGCCGACCACGAAGTTGCCGGTCGGGTTGACGAGGAAGTCCGAGGACTTCTTCGGCATCCAGCCCTTCGGCAGCGCCGACTCGACCGCGTCCTCGATCAGGTCGCGGACCATGCCGGGCGTGTACTTCTTGCCGTTGCGGCTCTTCTCGTTGTGCTGGGTCGAGACCACGACCTTGGTGCAGCCGACCGGCTTGTTATTGACGTACTCGACCGTCACCTGGCTCTTGGCGTCGGGCTGCAGGTCGTGCAGCTGGTTGGAGCGCCGCTTGTCCGACAGCACCTTCAGGATCTTGTGAGCGAAGTAGATCGGGGCCGGCATGTACGAGCCCTTCTCGTAGACCTCGCTCTCGGTGCAGGCGTAACCGAACATCATGCCCTGGTCGCCGGCGCCTTCCTCTTCACCGCCCTTCTTCTTCTTGGCGTTGACGCCCATGGCGATGTCGGGCGACTGGCCGTGCAGCAGCACCTCGACGTCGGCGCCGTGATACGAAAAGCCGTTCTGATCGTAACCAATGTCCTTGACCACGCCGCGGGCGATCTCGGTGATCAGCTCGCGATCGACCACCGATACACCGTTGATGGTCTTGAACAGCTGGCCGCGGCCTTCGCCGGCCACCACGATCTTGTTCGTGGTGCACAGCGTTTCGCAGCCCAGCCGGGTGTTCACCTGGCTGTCGTCTGCGATGCCGAGCTTGACGTCCTTCTCGAGGAAGGCATCGAGAATGGCGTCGGAAATCTGATCCGAGACCTTATCGGGATGGCCTTCAGACACTGATTCACTGGTGAAGAGGAAGTTGGCGCGTGACACGTGCACTCTCCTGAGATGGCGGCAAGGCTCACGTCCGCCGTATAAAGCTTTCTTTATGCGGTGTCCGGCGACGCGGTCAAGGTGTGGGATGACGTGGGCAAACGTTCCAGTCGCGGCGGGCAGCAGCCCGGCGCACGGATTACCGTTTGTCGTCAGAGGCGATCTGCTCGACCAGGTCGACGATCTTGCGCCTGAGCTTGGCGTCCTTGATGCCCATGAAGGCCTTGGTCAGCGCGAGGCCATCCGAGGTCGCCAGGAAGTCCGACACATAGGCGGGTGACGGCGCTTCGCTGAAACTGTTCGTCGGCTGGCCGGGTGTTTGCGGCGCGCCTTCGAAGAAGAATGAAACCGGCACCTGGAGGATGTGCGAGATCTGCTGAAGACGGCTTGCACCGATCCGGTTGGCGCCCTTCTCGTACTTCTGCACCTGTTGGAATGTCAGGCTGAGCGCATCGCCGAGCTTCTCCTGACTCATGCCCAGCATCATCCGACGCATACGAACTCTTGCGCCCACGTGCTTATCGGTGGGATTGGGCGCCTTCTTAGCCATCATGCTTGTTGAACTCCGGTTTCCCCTGAACAAACCGCAGTTATTGCTCACAGATCATACCCGTGCGCAATCCGTGAAAATGTTTCTGGACTCAAGCTGCGACCCAACGAATCCTGAGGCTTATTCGCAATTGAGTTTAATTTGCGAACGTTGGATTCCAGATCACAGCTGAACATCCCAGCCCCTAGCAAAAGATTGAGGTGGCCCCGATCCGGCTTGTCCTTCAAGGACATAGCGTTTTGAATTGAGAGCATAAGAATTGCGTCGGCGCAATCAGCCGCGGCGCGCGCGATGACGAACAACAACCAATGCGATCAGGGCAAGCGTCAGGAAAACCCCGGCGTCACCGATACGCGCATAAAAAGGCGCATCGATTGGTCGCGGCAGTTTTGCATCGAGCACGCCTTCGTCGCCGAGCGGCAACGACTGAATGATTCGACCGGCGGGATCGATCACCGCCGAGATGCCGGTATTGGCGGCGCGCACCAGCGGCAATCCCAGCTCGATCGAGCGCACCTGCGCCTGGCGCAGATGCTGATGGGGCCCGCTGCTGATACCGAACCAGCCGTCATTGGTCAGGTTGATCAGCCAGCCCGGCCGTTCGCCGTCGGTGCGCGCTTCGCCCGGAAACACGATCTCGTAACAGACGAACGGCAGCACGCGCGGCGCGCGCGGCACGTCCATGGCGCGGCGCCGCTCGCCGGGAATGAAGCCGCCGGGCAGCTTGGTGAGCTGCATGATGCCGAGGCTTTCGAGGAAATCCTGGAACGGCAGATACTCACCGAATGGCACAAGATGAAGCTTGTCGTAGACCGACAGGATCGTGCCGTCGTGATCGATGACGTAGATCGAATTGTAGGCCCGCTCGAGCTTCTGGCCCGGCGCAAGGTCCGGCGCCCGCACCGCGCCGGTGATCAGCACGGTGCCTTGCGGCAACAGCTCCGCGATCTGCGCCATCGCATCGGGCTCACGCGTCAGCAGGAACGGAAACGCCGACTCCGGCCAGATCAGATGCGTGACGTCGCGCACGCCCGAATGCTCCGGACCTTTCGAGCGGTCCGACAGCTCGAGATAGTGCTTCATCACCCGCTGCTTGGCCGAGTAGTTGAACTTCTCGTCCTGCGCCAGATTGGGCTGTATGATGCGCAGCCGCACATTGTCGACGAAGCTCGTCGGCGTGCGTGACAGCCGGAACGCGCCGAAGCCCGCGAGCGCCGCAAGCAACACCACGCTCAGCAGCAGCGGCAGCCACGGCCGCCGTGTGTCGCTGCGTTCGTCGAACAGCACCGCGGGGCTCGCGAACACCGCGACCGTGATGAAGGTCATACCCCAGATGCCGAGCAGCGAAGCGCTTTGCGCCAGCACCAGCGGGCCGGTCAGCGCGTAACCGTAAGCGTTCCAGGGAAAGCCGGTGAACAGATGGCCGCGCAGCCATTCGGCGATCGTGAGCGCCAGCGCGAGCGCAACAAGCCGCATCGGTCCGCGCGTCCAGAGCGCGCGCGCCAGCGCGAGGCCTGCCGCGGTGTAGATCGCCATGCCGGCCGGCAATGCGGTGACGGCAAACGGCAACAGCCAGCCGAAGGTCTTGGCGTCGACCAGGAAGGCATTGCCGACCCAGTAAAGACCGACGAGATGATAGCCGAAGCCGAACCACCATCCGGCGGCGGCGGCGCCAAACACGCCGCCGAGCCGCCCGCCCGCCGCGCCGTCGGTCAGCCACACCAAAACGGGAAATGTGAGAAACAGCACCGGCCAGGCGTCGAACGGCGCCATCGCCAGCGCCGAGCAGGCGCCCGCCGCGGTGGCCACCAGCGCCCGCCGCCAGCCCCAGCTCAGCACGATCCAGTGTGCGAGGCGCGTGATCGCAGGTCGCGGGGCTTGAGTCTCGATCGCGGTCACGATTTTGGCGGGGCGCTGGAATCGGCGGAGGGTTGCGCTTTCGCCGCCTCGTCCGGCGGCAGCTCGGGCTGCGGCGCGGGCGGCGTGATCGTCGTGCCGGCTGTTTCGTCTGCGCTGAAGCGCCGCCGCCCCTCGCGGTCGCGCTCGATCGTGCGGTTCTTGCTGCGATGGATGCGGACCTTCTTGACGCGGCGCGGATCGGAATCCAGCACCTCGATCTCGAAGCCTTCAGGTCCGGGCACCAGCTCGCCGCGCAACGGCAGACGGCCGACCTGCGCCATCAGATAGCCGCCGATGGTGTCGACCGACTCGGCGGCGTTGCCGACGTCGAAGGCGACGCCGAGCGCTGCGGTCACGTCGTCGAGACTCGCGCGCGCGTCGGCCACGTAGGAGCCGTCGTTCTCGCGCACCACTGCGGGCAATTCGTCCTCGTCATGCTCGTCGCCGATCTCGCCGACGATCTGCTCGACGATGTCTTCCATCGAGACGAGACCGTCGGTGCCGCCATACTCGTCGACCACGAGCGCGAGATGAATGCGGGTCGCTTGCATCTTCTCGAGGAGATCGATCGCCGGCATCGACGGCGGCACGAACAGCATCTCGCGCATGATCCTGGTCGACGACAGCGGCAGCGACAAGTCGATGGCGTTGAAGTCGAGGCCCGCGGGCCGCAGCTTCTTGCGCTTGGTGGTCTTCTGCGGATCGACCGCGGCCTGCGCCGTCATGAATGCGATCAGGTCTCGGATATGCACCATGCCGGTCGGATCATCGAGCGTGTCGTCATAAGCGACGAGCCGCGAGTGGCCGGCCTTCTCGAACACCTTCACCAGCTCGCCGAGCGTGATGTCCTGCTGCACGGCGATGATATCGCCGCGCGGCACCATGACGTCCTCGATCCGGCGCCCGCGCAGCGCCAGGATGTTGCGGATCATGGTGCGCTCTTCGGGCGACACGCCGGCTTCGCCGGGGCCGGCCGCTTCGAGCACCACTTCGATGTCGGCGCGGGTTGGCCCGTTGCGCCAGCCGAACAGCGCGCGGGCGAGCCGCGCGAAGAAGCCTTCGCTGTCGCCGGCCGTCGGGCGGGAGACCGGGACCGGAAGATTGCGCTGATGGTTCAGAGCGCCCGCCGGCTCAGCCGACCGGTGCGGCGCATCGGAATCAGGCATGTGAAGTTTCAGGTCGGGACATTTCAGTTGGCGCCGCGCGGCGCATAAGGATCCGGAACCGCGAGCCGCCGCAGAATCCGGCGCTCCAGGCTCTCCATCGTTTCGGCGTCGCGATCGTTCTCGTGGTCATAACCGAGCAAGTGCAGAAATCCATGGACGGCGAGGTGGGCCAGATGGTGGTCGAACGGCTTGCCCTCGGCAACCGCCTCCCGGGCGGTGGTTTGATAAGCGATGACGATGTCCCCGATATATGGGGACGGAAGCTGCGCTTTGCCGCTGCGCGCCACCGCAGGCGCGGCCGGAAACGACAGCACGTTGGTCGGCTGATCCTTGCCGCGCCAATCCCGGTTAAGCGCTTGAATCCCCGAATCATTGCTGAGCACGATAGCAAGCTCGGCAGGCTGCGTTGAGGCGGCTTTGGCCGCCGCCGAAATTGCCTTTTTGATCACCGATTTGGCTGTGCGGCGTTTTTGCCACAGCGCCGATTTGACGACGAGTTCCAGTTTGACGGGTTCCGTCCGGCTTTTCGGGCGGCGGGCGGACGATTTCCTGGCTTGTTTCTTGGTCCGTTTGCCAGAGCGTGAAGGCGCGCGGCTCACTCCTTGGCCCCGCGCCGGCGCGCCGCGTCGGCCTTGTCATAGGCCGCGACGATCTTGGCCACGAGCTCATGGCGGATCACGTCCTCGGCGCCGAAGGTCGCATGCCCGATGCCTTCGACGTTCTTCAGAAGCTGCGTCGCCTCGGCCAGGCCCGACACCTGGCCCGGCGGCAGGTCGACCTGGCTCGGATCGCCGGTGACGATCATGCGGCTGTTCTCGCCCAGGCGGGTGAGGAACATCTTCATCTGCATGGCCGTGGTGTTCTGCGCCTCGTCGAGAATGACCACCGCATTCGACAGCGTGCGGCCGCGCATGAAGGCGAGCGGCGCGATCTCGATCTCGTTGGTCTGCAGCGCGCGCTCGACGATGCGCGCGTCCATCAGGTCGAACAGCGCGTCGTACATCGGCCGCAGATACGGGTCGATCTTCTCGCGCAGATCGCCCGGCAGAAAGCCGAGCCGCTCGCCGGCCTCGACCGCGGGCCGCGACAGCACCATGCGGTCGACCTCCTTGCGCTCGAACAGCGCGACCGCGTGCGCCACCGCGAGCCAGGTCTTGCCGGTGCCGGCAGGGCCGGTGCCGAACACCAGCGCGTTCTTGCGCAGCGCGCGGATGTAGGCGTCCTGCGCCGCGGTGCGTGCCCGCACCGGGCGCTTGCGCAGATTGATCTCCTCGAAGCCGGTGCGCGCAGCCGCGGCGTCGAAATCGAACAGCGAGCCCTGTGCGATGGCGAGGCGAATGGCGCCTTCGACATCGCCCGCGGCGAGATCCTGGCCACGCTTGATCTGCTCGTAGAGGCTCTCGAGCACGCGCCGCGCCTGCTCGACCGCGTCACGCGAGCCGTTGATGGTGACGTGATTGCCGCGCTGCTCGGCTGTGACGCCGAGGCGCCGCTCGACCAACGCGAGATTCTGGCCGTACTGGCCGAACAGCGCCGATGCATGGCGGTTGTCGTCGAACGCGAGCACGACTTGTGTCGGCGATCCTTCCGAGGAAGGAGCGAGTCCCTGGCCGGGTCCGAGCGATTGCAACGCCATCAGGCTCCCAATGCTTCAACGTTTGTCGCGTCAACGCCGGAATGGTCCGCCTGCCGCGACGGATTGGCAAGAGTGTCAGTGAGGGCGCCGAACAGCGTGTTGCGCCCCACGTCGGTGATTTTCACCGGAACCACCTCACCGATCAAAGATGTCGGAGCCATGACCTGCACGGTCTGGAGATACGGCGAGCGCCCGGAAATCTGGCCGGGACGGCGGGCGACCCGGTCGAACAGCACATCGAAGGTGCCACCCTCGCAGCGCGTCAGGAACGCGGTCTGCCGGCGCTCGATGTCGCGCTGCAGCCGCTGCAGGCGTTCGTCCTTCACGGCTTCGACGAGCTGTTCCATGTCCGCCGCGGGCGTGCCGGCGCGCGGCGAATATTTGAACGTGTACGCCGCGACGAAATCCACCTCGGCCACGAGCCGCATGGTGTCCTCGAAATCTTCGTCGCTCTCGCCGGGAAATCCGACAATGAAGTCCGACGAAAAGGCGATGTCGGGCCGCGCGGCGCGCAACTTTTCGATGACGCGAAGATAATCGGCGCGGGTGTGGCGGCGGTTCATCGCGTCGAGCATGCGATCGGAGCCCGACTGCACCGGAAGATGAAGCTGCGGCTGCAATGCCGACAGATCGCGATGCGCGGCGATCAGGCTGTCGTCCATGTCGCGCGGATGACTCGTGGTGTAGCGCAGCCGCGCGATGCCCGGAATTTCCGCGAGCCGATGCAGCAGCCGGCCGAGCGTCGAGGGGCGGCCGTCGCTATCGTCGCCGTGATAGGCGTTGACGTTCTGGCCGATCAGCGAGATCTCGCGCACGCCGGCTTCGGCGAGGCGCTCCGCTTCGGCGACGATCTTGTCGACCGGCCGCGAGATTTCCGACCCGCGCGTGTAGGGCACCACGCAGAACGTGCAGAACTTGTCGCAGCCTTCCTGCACGGTGACGAAGGCCGAGACGCCGCGCTTGCGCGTTACAGCTTTGCTCGGCGCCGGCAGGTGATTGAATTTGTCGTCGGCCGGAAACTCGGTCTCGATCACCTTGCCGCTGGCGGCGCGGTTCAGCATCTCGGGCAGCCGGTGATAGCTCTGCGGCCCGACCACGAGATCGACCACCGGTGCGCGGCGCACGATCTCCTCGCCCTCGGCCTGCGCGACGCAGCCCGCCACCGCGATCTTGACGTCGCGGCCCTGCAGCGCCGCCTCCTCCTTCATCACGCGCAGCCGGCCGAGCTCCGAGTAGACCTTCTCGGCGGCCTTCTCGCGGATGTGGCAGGTGTTGAGGATGACGAGGTCGGCGTCGTCGGCCGTCGCAGTCTCGACATAGCCCTGCGGCGCAAGCGTGTCCGCCATACGATGGGAATCGTAGACGTTCATCTGGCAGCCGTAGGACTTGACGAAGAGCTTCTTGGGTCCGGTCATGCCTTCGGCGGCTGGTCCAGCCAATTTCCGTTGTTGCGTCAAATGGTTAAATCGGGTGCAGAGGCGGTGTTCGCAAGCCCCGTGCGGCGCCGTTTTAGCCGTTTTCCGGTAAAAAAGAAAACCGAATCCGCGGTCCCCTAGTCCGCTGGTTTCACGTCGGCGTCCTTGATCACCTTCGCCCATTTGGCGATCTCGGCGTTGATGTAGGCGTTGATCTCGTCCGGCGTGCGGTCCTGGTCCGGGATCATGCCCAACTGATCGAAGCGCTGCTGGAAGTCCTGCGTGGCGACGATCTTCTTCGCCTCGGCGTTGATCCGCGCGATGGCGTCGGGCGGCGTGCCGGTGGGGGCGACCAGCACGAACCAGGTGGCGGCGTCGAAGCCCGGGAAGGTCTCGGAAAGCGTCGGCACGTTCGGCAGCGACGGCACGCGCTTGGTGCTGGTCACCGCCAGCGCGCGCAGCTTGCCGGCTTCGATGTTGCCCTTCACCACCGACAGGTTGGAGAACATGAACGGGATCTGTCCGCCGAGCAGATCGTTCAGCGCGGGCGCTTCGCCGCGATAGGCGACATGCACCAGCTTCACGCCGGCGTTGAAGGCGAGCAGCTCGCCGGCCATGTGCGGCGTGGTGCCGACGCCGCCCGAGCCGAAGTTCATGGTGCCGTTGCGGGCCTTGGCCTCGGCGATCAGGTCCTTGACCGACTTGATCGGCGAGTCCGCATTCACCACCGCGACCAGCGGCGAGATGCCGATCATCGCCATGCCGGTGAGATCCTTGACCACGTCGAGCTGGAATTTCTTGTAGAGCGCCGGCGCGACCGCGAGCGTGGTCTGGCTGCCGACCATGATGGTGTAGCCGTCGGGGGCCGCCTTCGCGACCTGCTCCGAGGCGATCAGTCCGCTCGCGCCCGCGCGATTTTCGACGATGAAGCTCTGGCCCATCGCGTCCGACAGCTTCTGCGCCATGACGCGGCCGGCCACATCGGTGCCGCCGCCCGCCGCGAAGCCGACCACCACCTTCACCGGATGGTCCGGATATTTCGCCTGTGCGTGCGCGAGCGTGGCCGTTGCCGCAACGCACAGAGCGCCCATCAGCAATCGATACATTGCAGCCATGACGTCTCCTCCGTGCCAAGCGCTGCGCGCCGTCGTTGGACGCGGCGCCGTCTCGTCGCTTCAGGCCTCCGAAGGATAGCGCAAAAATGGTCGTCGTCTCCGCATTGAGATGGGCGCAACTCCTCGGCTCCGCGCGACGAAATCGCGCGGATCGCCAGCTCCTTCTTGTCGATGCCTCCCGGACTTCCGCCCGGGTCTTCTGTTGCCTCCCTGAGGGAGGCGGAGCGCCTTCCGGCGCAGATAACATGGGGCACCCCTTGCGAAGGTGCCTCGCCTGCCTTTCGGCAGGCGCGCCTTCCGGCGCTCCACCGCGGCGATTTTTTACACAGCCACCGCACTTCTTGGCCTGGACCGGAGGACCACATCCTCACGTTATCCGGGCGGCATTGGCGCCGCCGTTCATCCAGACCCGTCCAGCCATTCAAGGCAGACCCCTCATCGGGGTCGGGCAGTGACCGCGCCTCCTGGGACGGGGTTTCGTCGCCCCGCCTGCAGGCGCCGCCATCCCGGCTCCGCCAACCAGACGACTCCGGAAGCCGCCCTCAGTGAGCCGGGATGAGAGTGAACATAATAGGAACATATATGTGCGTCAAGTGTACAATGCGAAAAATGTGATCGCGCCCCGGTCGTCGGGTCCACGATGCCCGTCAGCGCTCTCCACCACGCGGATCGCCCGGGGCGCCGCACAAACCCGCACACGCCGGGCGGAGATCGGCGGTCGGCTGCCGAACTGTCCTGGACATGACGCTTGAGGCTTCCGGCACCGGGCGTTCATACCGGGATGACGAGTGCGCAGCGGCCACCCAGGGGACGCGTCTTGCAACGGCTTTGCCGGCTTTTGAAATTCCGAGTCATCGTATCGGCGACTGCGCTCATCGCGGCCGCCATGTTTCTCCTGGCAGGCCACGCCACAGCGCAGCAGCTGGCAGAGAGAAATGCGCTGGACGCCTGTATCGCCGCCGCCGCCGCGCCGGACAATCCGGGAGCCGATCGCTCCAGCTTGGACGCACAACTGCAAGATCGCAGCAATCGCATCGAAGGAGCGGACCTGTCGGGACAGGACCTCCACGGAAAGAACTTCCGCGGCAAGGTGCTGGTCAACGTGAACTTGAAAAGCGCGAGCCTTCGCGGCGCCGATCTGACCGAGGCCGTCATTTGCAGCAGCAACCTGAAGAGCGCCGATCTGACCGGCGCCCGCCTCGATCGCGCGCTCATCGGTGGCCGCACCGAAATGGACGACGTCAATCTGGCCAACGCGTCGGCACGCGATCTGCAGATTGCAGACGCGTCTGCAACGATTCGGATCGACGGCGCCGATCTGCGCGGTGCACGCCTGATATGCGATCTCGATAATTTCGTCCGCTGCATCGGCAACGGCGTCGCGATCGTCAGCATGTTCCGTGCTGACCTCAGAGGTGCTGTCATCGACCATTTGTGCTGCTCACTTGCCGGGCTTGGAAATGCGCGGCTTGATGGAGTGACCACCCACCTCGACGGGTTTACCGATATCGACTTTGTGCAGTTGGCCGTCGGCGTCGGCGAATCCGGCCACATCACATTCATGCCGGACTATGGTTTTTCCGGACGCCTGACGGAATTCACCGGCCGGGAGCTGCGCCAGCTGGCTGCGGCTTTCCTTCAAATGCATTCAGCATCCATACGGCCGAGCTTCGATTGCACCCGTGCCGCAAGCAAGGTGAAAAAAGCCATTTGCGCCGACCCCAAGCTCGCGGCGCTGGACAGTGCGCTGAACTGGCTGTGGCAAAGGGTGGAGCACACGCCGGAAGAGAGCGCGGTGCAGAAGAAGTGGTTGGCCGCTCGCGCGGACTGTCCGCCTCCAGGCCCGAGTTCGCGCGGCTACTTTGCATCGTCCACCGATCCGCAAGGATGCATTGGGTTCGCCTATGCCGAGCGCATCAAACAACTGGCGCCAAAGGCGTCGTCGGCCGCGGTTGGCAGCGGGACCTATACGCCGGATCAGCCGCTGCAACTGCCGCGGGGGCAATATTCGGCGCTTGCCGAGAAATTTCTGACCGCCCGAGGATTCCGGGTGGATGAAATCACGGTCAAAGCATTGGGAACTGGTGCCGGCAAAATCGAAGGCGAAGGCCTTTGGGCGAACGGGCACACATGCGGCTTCGAAGCGCCGGAACAGAAAACGAAGCGCGTCGGCTCGGTGTTTCGGATCACCGATGCCTCCGATTCACCGAACGACGATCGATACAGCGTCAGCTTCGTCGTTACGCCGCAGGTCGTGATCTTCGCCGGTGGAGACCAGGGATTCCAGTGCGGCGCCCGTGGTATGTGGTCCGCGGCCTACTTCCGGCAGCCGGAAAAACTGGTTTCAAAAGTCGAGAGCCAAATAGGCTTGCCTTGATGCAGCTTACAGGGCCGTCTCCGAGAGCTTCAGCGTCTCGGACGATCCCGCTTCCGGCCGGCGCGATCTGGCCTGCAGCCCGATCGACACCACCGCGATCGCGGCCACCACCGCAGGCATCGCGGTTGCCATGAACAGCTGCCCGGTGTCCCAGCCCATCGCCATCATGGCACCGCCGACCACCGGGCCGATGATCGAGCCGATGCGGCCGATGCCGAGCGCCCAGCCGACGCCGGTCGAGCGCAGCGCGGTCGGGTAGTAATTCGCCGCGAGCGCGTTCATGCAGTACTGGCTGCCGATCACGAAGAAGCCGGTGGCAAAGATCGTGAGCATCAGGACCGGGATCGGCGACGACGCCACCAGGCCGATGCCAGCGACCAGCGCGGCCGCCGCCATATAGGCAAAGGTGAGAATCCCGAACGGCGGGCGGCTGTCGACCAGCCGCCCGAGCATCAGGCCGCCGACGATGCCGCCGGCGTTCAGCACGACGGTGGCGATGATCGCGCGCTCGATCGGCAGGCCGGCCTGCTGCAGAACCGACGGCAGCCAGTTGATCAGGAAATACAGGATCAGCAGATTGCAGAAGAACACGACCCACAGCAGCATCGTGCCGGCCGCGCGGCCGCCGGTGAACAGTTGCGAGATCGGCGAGCCTTCGGCGGTCTGTTCCGGAAGCACGCAACGGGTGTCGTCGCCGTAGCGGCCGGCAGGATCGAGGCGGCGCAGGATGCCGAGCGGACGCGCAGGGTCGGCGCGGCGCGCGACCAGGAAGCGGATCGACTCGGGCAGCCAGAGCATCAGCAACGGCAGCACGACGATGGGCAGCACGCCGCCGAGATAGAACACCACCGGCCATCCGTAATGCGCCATGAGCTTCGCACTGATCAGGCCGCCCAGCACCGCGCCCAAGGGAAAGCCGCAGAACATCAGCGTGACCAGCGTGGCGCGGCGATGCTTGGGCGCATACTCCGACGTCAGCGCAATGATGTTCGGCATCGCGCCGCCGAGCCCCAGTCCGGTCAGGAAGCGCATGACCATCAGCCCGTCCAGCGACTGGACGACCGGCGTCGCGAACGCGAAAGCACCGAACATCAGCGACGAGACGATGATCACCGGCTTGCGGCCGAAGCGGTCGGCAATCGGTCCGAACGCCAGGGCACCCACGGTCAGTCCCAAGAGGCCCGCGCCGAACACCGGCCCGAAGGCCGACATGTCGGCCTGCATGTCCTTCGCGATGAGAGGTGCGACGAAGGCGATGGCCTGGGTGTCGAAGCCGTCCAAAATGGCGACGATGCCGCACAGGACGATCGTCACCCACTGCAGGCGGCTCAAGGGCACCCGGTCGATGACGGCGACGACGTCAACGTCTGCCTGCGGGACTCCCGGCATGGATTCCTCCCTGTTGTTGTCCGGTCTTCGACCGTTGTCGTTTGTTGTCGAGCGGCGGGCGTTTTCTCTCCCGCGCGCCGACCGGGCTGGCTTTGTTCGGAGCGCAGCCCGTGCCCGATGGATGCTTCAGGCCGCGAGCGGCTGGATCCTGCCGTCGGGCGTCTTGCCCTCTTCGCGGAACAGCCCGAGCTTGCGCATCGTCGGCTCGTCGGTGACCGAGTAGAGGAAGGCGTTGCCGCGCGTCGTGTTCCTGTGCTCGTGCCAGAGCCAGCCCGGCACCGTGAACACGTCGTTGCGCTTCCAGGTGAGCCGCGTGCCTTCGACCTCGGTGGTGCCTTCGCCTTCGAGCACGCAGTAGACGTTGCTCGCGGTCTTGCGGTGCGGCTGCGTCTGCTCGCCCGCGCGCAGCATCTGGCAGCGGAACGACATGGTCGGCATCACGGAGCCGCCGGTGGTCGGATCGACATATTCGAAGATGATGCCGTCATAGGGGCTGCCCGGATAATCCTGCAGCTTCTCGAGCGCGGCACGGGTCTCGTCCCAGCGGTACACGAACAGCGGCGAGTGCTCGGTCGGGCCGCGCCGGTGCGATACGAACAGCGGCTTGATGCCGCCGGTGCCGTAGAGCCGCTGCGAATGGTCGTCGGGCTCGCGGATGCTTTGCAGCGTGCGCGGAATGGGCGTGCCGGAATTCGATTGGCCGTCCTGTTCGGTGTAGTTGAACTCGAAGCTGGTCGCGTTGAGGCTTTCCACCAGCGGCACGTTGAGCACGTCGACCCAGATGACGGGCTGCGCCCCGTCGTTGCCGTGATCGTGCCAGGTGCCGGTCGGCGTCAGGATCAGGTCGCCGCGCGACATGCGGAGCTTTTCGCCCTGCACGACCGTGAAGCCGCCGTCGCCGTCCAGCACGAAGCGGCTCGCCGACGGCGTATGCCGATGCACCGGCGCGCGCTCGCCCGGATTGTAGAGCGAATAGGCCGCGAACAGCGTGTTGGTGATGTAAGGCTTGCCGTCGAGTCCCGGGTTGGCGAACACCAGCGCGCGGCGCTCGCATTCCTCGATCGGCACGGTCTTGGAGGCCACGCGCAGCCGCGGCTCGATGTCAGTCCAGTTCCAGCGGAACGGGCGCGCCTTGTTGCGCGGCTGCAGCAGCTCCACGTCGGCGCGCTGCTCCCAGAACTCCACGAGATTGAGCGCCTTGGCGTCCTGCTTGAGCGAGGCGCGCGCTTGCGTGGCGGCGGTATCCATAGGCATCTCCTCCTATTTTCTATAATTACGATTAGTAAGATGTATCTTATTATTCGTAACGTCAAGTCACGGACGATTCGCGTTTGCCAAAGGGCCGCTTCGGCGGGAAATAGAGCGCGCGTGCGGGGAGGCGAGATGGCCAAGAAAGCGAAGCAGCAACCGGGAATTCAGTCGGTCGAGGTGGCGGGGAAGATCCTGCGCGCGCTGATCGACGGCGGCCGGCCGCTGCCGCTCAAGGACCTGGCGCGCCTGGCGCGCATGCATCCCGGAAAGGTGCACCGCTATCTGGTCAGCCTGACGCGCACCGAGCTGGTCAGCCAGGACGACAGCTCCGGCCACTACGGCGTCGGGCCGATGGCGATTGCGCTCGGCCTGTCAGGCCTGCGCAACGTCAATGTGGTGCGCGCCGCAACGGCGGTGATGCCGTCATTGCGCGATGAGATCAACGAGACCGTGCTGCTTTCGATCTGGAGTCCGCAGGGGCCCGTGGTCTTCGCGCTGGAGGAAAGCAGCCGGCCGGTTTCGATGAACATCCGCGTCGGCTCGATCCTGCCGATCCTCAGCACCGCGACAGGGCGCGTGTTCGCGGCGTTCATGCCGGGCGAACTGACCGCATCGCTCATCGAAGCGGAGCAGCGCCGCTCGCCGCGATTTCGTGATCCGAAGATCATCGACGACGCGCGGGAGCGCGGTTTCGCGGCGGTGGAAGGCACCGCAGTGCCCGGCATCAGCGCCGTCTCGGTCCCGGTGTTCGACCACAACGACAAGATCGCCGGCGTGATCGGCGCGCTGGGACGAACCGAAGAGATCGACGCCGCTCCGGACGGAAAGGTCACCAAGGCGTTGCTCAAGGGCGCCGCTGAAATCTCGCGGCGCATGGGCCGGTGGGCCGCGGAGCAGGCGGAGGCTTAGGCCGCGTCTCAGCCGTGGTTCAGGAACTCATCGAGCGTCTGGGCCGACGGCAGCGCAAAGCCTGACCGCGGGATGCGGCTGATGATGGGTACGCCAAGGTGCTTCAGCTTCACCGCCATCTCGGCGGCCTTGATCACGACGGTGACGCCGTTGACGATCGGCGCGCCGTCCACGTTGGCGTCCGGTTCCTGGCCGAACAGCATCATCGGAATGCCGCCGGTCGGCACGATCACATCGGCGCCGTCCTCGATCAGACGGCGGGCTTCGTGATCGAAGACCGCCTGCAGCTCGGTCTTTTTCGTGGGCGACGCGAAGGCTTCCATGTAGTCGCTGATGTTGGCCTCGATGGCGCGGATGCCGGCGATGCGCTGCTGCAGCCCGTAGCGGACGATCTGCTCGTTGTGGGTCGGGATGAAGGCCGGATTGATCGCGAGCAGGCCGAGCTTGCGGCCCATGGTGCAGGCGTGGAGCAGGGTGGCTTCGCCCAGCCCCAGCACCGGGATCTTCACGGACGCCCGCGCATCGTAGAGGCCGACGTCCTGGAAGTGGTTCATGAAGAACACGTCGTAGCCGTCACGCTCGGCCGCAATCGCGCCGCGCACCACGGCGCGCGAGAAGCGGAATTCCGACAGCGCGTGCACCGTCGTGACCGACGGCGTCATGGTCTTGAACTCGAGCTCGAAGTCCGGGTCCGTGCAGGCCTTCATGTGCGGCAGCAGGTGCGCCAGGTAGTTGCGGTGGCCGACCTGATCGGTGGCGCCCTGCGCCCAGATGCGATGCTTCTTCGTTGTGTTCAATTCGTCCTCGGATATCGGAGTGCGGCTTTGCCTATTTCAGGCGCTTGGTGGCCTCTTCCAGAATGCTCAGGTCGGAATACTTCTTCACGTCGGTGTCGGCGCCGATCAGCCCGAGCTCCTTGACGAGGTTGACGTTGCGCTGGAGCGCTTCGAGGTCCGGGCGCATGCCGGGCACGTGATAGTAGTCCTTGTTGGTGAACACCCAGCCGAGCCGCTCGGGCGGCTGCTTGGTCAGGCGCGAGCCGATCTGCACGACCTCGTCGTGGTTCTTCGGATCGAGGAACCAGGTGGTGATGCGCAGCGTGTCCTCCATGAAGTCGACCATCGCGGCGCGGTTCTTGTCGATGAAGGACTGCCGCGCCGTCCAGAACAGCAGCTGCGTCAGGCCCATGACGTCACGATTGTAGAACAGCGGCTTGGCGATCTTGCGCAGCTCCGGATCGAACGAGAACGGCACCACGAGCGGCACCATGTCGGCTTTCTTGTCGGCGAGGATGGCGCGCATGGTCGGCAGCGGTGCCTCGATCATGGTGTAGTCGCGCTTCTGCTCGAGGCCGACGGTGCGCAGCATCTTGCGCATCGCGACGTCGACGGCCGAGCCGCCCGCATTGGTCGCAATGATGCGGCCCTTCATGTCCTCGAGGCGCTTCACCGGTCCGTCGGCGAGCACCATGTATTCCTGCGAGTAGTAGTCGGGCACGCCGTCCTGGAATTCATCGGCGATGACGCGGAGGTCGGACAGGCCGGCGTTGTGGATCGCGGTCGGCAATGTCGCGAAGGCGAGGTTGGCGATTTCCAGCTCGCCGCTGGCAAGCGCCAGGATCTGCTGCGGGGTGCCGGCGTAGCGGACCGGCTCGAGGATGTAGCTCTTGCCCATGTGCCGGGCGAGCTCCTTCTTCTCCATCAGCAGCGACGCCCAGTTGGAGAGCGGCGCGATCCAGGAGACACGGATCTTGACCGGCTCGGCCTGCGCGGCGCCCGGCGCCAGAAGCAAGATTGCCGCAACGAAAGCAATCAACCACAACCGTACCAGCTGCGAGTCCACGCGCTGCATGTGTCCCTCCCCAAGGGGCCTGTCCGGGCGGCTTACGTTAGCGACTTTTGCAGATCAGCCGCAACGGCGCACCGCCTTGTTTTCGCCCATGCAGCCGCTAGATACTGCCGCGCGGCACGCCAAGCGTGCACAAATTTTCTTCTTATTGATTGGAGCCCCCAGCCATGCGCCACAAGGTCCAGCTCGCTTCCGCAACGCTCGCCGTTCTCGCCATGACGTCGATGGCCGCGCAGACGGCCGACGACGGCGTCAGGAAGCCGGACGGCTACCGCAGCTGGTTTCACGTCAACACCATGGTGGTCGACAAGGCGAGTCCGCTGTTCAAGGACCTCGGCGGCATGCACAACGTCCACGTCAACAAGAAGGGCGAGGCGGCGCTCAAGAAGGGCGGCCCTTATCCGAACGGGACCATGTTCGTGACCGACCTGCACGACTTCTCCACCTCCGACGGGTCCATCGTCATGGGCGATCTCAAGGGCGTCGCCGTGATGGCGAAGGACGCGAAGAAATATGCGGCGACCGGAGGCTGGGGATTCCAGTTCTTCGCCGGCGGCGATCCCAAGAAGCCGGTGGTCACCGACGCCACGAAGCAGTGCTTCGAGTGCCATCAGCCGAAGAAAGCCCAGGACTACGTCTACTCGACCTACATCCCGTGAGCGTCGGCGCTGGGCCGGCAGCGCTTCTTCCTGCGCATGATGCAAGACCGCGAAACTCGCGGTCTTTGTGACAACACGCTGACAAAGCTTTCCACGAAATAGCGGGCGGCACCTATGCGGCCGTTGCGGATCACGTCGCTTTACACTCGTTATATTTTCGTGAATATAGCGACGAGGCAGGCGATGTGCCTCGCATCAGCGAAAGGGGCTGGATCATGAATTTCGTCCGCGTGTTGGTGACACTCGCACTGGGCATCTCAATTTCGACCGCAACCGCAAACGCGCAGGATGCCTGCCCGGGCGGCTATTCGGCGCGTGTTGCCTTGAATGGCGCCGTGCAGCACCGCGCCGTCTTCCGGTTGGCCGACCTGCAGGCCCGGGGCGCGTCGCGTGTGACCATCAGCTTTTTCGGCGCCGGCTCGTTCCAGACCAAGACTTACATCGGCGTGCCGCTGATCGACCTGCTCAACGAGGCCGTCGTCATCACCGATCCGAGCCGGAAGAACGATATCCTGCGAAAGTACGTGTTGGTCCGCGGGTCGGATTGCTACGAGTCGATCATCGCAGTCGCCGATCTGCTGCCGAATTACGGCGCGCAGCAGGTGCTGCTCGCCTATGCGACCGGCGACGGCGCGCAACTCGACTCGAGCGAAGGTGTCGCGCGGCTGATCGTCGTAGGCGACAAGCAAGGCGGGCGGCTGGTGTCGAATGTCGCCGCCATCACGGTGCGTTCCTCGCCGAGCGTTCCTGCGACCCAGTGACGGCTTCCAGGTGACAGCTTCTAAGTGACGGCTTCCTAAGTGACGCTTGGAGACGGCCCGACTCATGTGAGCCGGGCCGCCTTTGCGAATTCACGAGGACGCGTCTTCGCCGCGGCCCGCGAGCAGCGGCTTCTCGGTCAGCAGCACGATGGCGATCAGCGACACCGCAAAGCTCGCGGCGACCGCGAGGAACACGCGGAAGAAGCCCTCGACCGAATATTGCGGCACAGCGGTGCCGATTCCGGCACCGGCGCCGCTCAGCACCAGCACGCCGAACACCGCGACGATGATGGTGGCGAACAGGTTGCGGGTGAACTGCATGGTCGCCACCGCCGATCCGAAGGTGTGGGCCGACACGTTGTTCTGCAGCGCGGTGGCGGCCAGCGGCGGCATGGTGCCGAAGCCGCAGCCGATCAGGAACAGCAGGATCTCGAACTCCAAAAGCGACACGCTGGTGGCGCGCCAGGCCAGCACCAGTACGCTAGCGATGGCGAAGGTGAGCCCCGCCACGGTGATCCGCTTGTAGTGCACGAGGTTGGGCAGGATCGTGCCTGTGATGCCGGCGCTGATGTTGAGCGTGACCGCGAGCAGCAGCACGCTCAGGCCCGCGGTGGCGGGCTGGAGGCCTACGATGTTCTGCAGGTAGATCGGCAGGAAGATGTGCAGGCCCACGATGGGGGCCCAGCCGAAGGCGTTGATCGCGACCGCGAGCCGCGCCTCGCGGTCGCCGAGGATGGCCAGCGGAATGAGCGGCTCGGGCGCGGTGCGCAGCCGGACGATGAAGGCTGTGCCGAGCACGAAGGCTGCGATCAGCAGGCCTACGATCGGCGCCGAAGCCCAGGGGTAGTTCACCCCGCCCATGCTGAGCGCCAGCATGAACGATGAGCTCGCCGACATGATCAGCGCCGCGCCGACGAAGTCGAGCTTGTGCGGCCGGTCATGGCGCGGCAGCCGGCGCAGGAGCCTCATGGTCATCGCCATGGCGATGATGCCGAGCGGGATGTTCATCCAGAAGATCACCGACCAGTGCAGGTATTCGGCGATCGCGCCGCCGAGCGCCGGCCCACAGGCGCCGGCCGTGGTGTAGGTGACCGAGAAGTAGCCGTAGTACTTGCCGCGGTCCTTCGGTGCCGCGATGTCGCCCAACACCACCATGCCGGTCGAGGTGAGCCCTCCGCCGCCGAAGCCGTGCAGCACGCGCCCAAGGATCAAGACGAACATGTTGGGCGCGAGCGCGCAGACCAGCGAACCCAGCATGTAGAGCGAGATCGCGATCATCAGCGTGACGCGGCGGCCGCGGATGTCGCTGATCTTGCCGTAGAGCGCGGTGATCGAGGTGTTGGCGATCAGGTAGGCCGTCACCAGCCAGGGCAGGTTATGTACCTCGCCATACTCGCGGCCGATCGTGGGCAGCGCGCTTGCCAGGATGGTGGAGTCGAGCGAGCCCATGAACACGGGCAGCAACACACCGAGCACGACGATCAACGTCTCTCGGTGTGTCAGTTGGCTGTGGCTCGATGGGGTCCCGGCATCCATCGGCGCTATGGCGTCACGGTCTTTTGCCGGTCATGGCGCGTTTCCGGCTTTCGCTTTGGCATCCTGAATGGCCTGCCAGATGGCGTAGGGCGTCGCAGGCATCTCGATGTCGCGGATGCCGTAGTCGCGCAGCGCATCGACGACGCCGCTGACGATCACGGCCAGCGCCGGCGTGGTGCCGCCTTCACCGCCCGCCTTGATGCCGAGCGGATTGGTCGGCGACAGCACCTCGACGATCTCGGCCGTGAATGACGGCAGCGTGTGGGCGTGAGGCATGCCGTAGTCCATGAACGAACCGGTGAGCGGCTGGCCGGTCGACGGGTCGACGTAGCACTGCTCCCACATCGCCTGACCGACGCCTTGCGCAATGCCGCCGTGGGTCTGGCCATGGACGATCAGCGGATTGATGCAGCGGCCGACGTCGTCGACCGTGGCGTAGCGCGTGATGGTCGGCAAACCGGTGTCGGGATCGACCTCGATCTCGCAGATCGCGCAGCCGTTCGGAAACACCGGCTCGTGCATCTCGTTGTCGCAGGCGACCGCGAGGCCGCCCTTCAGTTCGGCCGGCAGGGTGAGCCGCTCGCTCTCTTTGGCGAGCTCGAGAAAGTCGAAGCTGCGGTTGCTGGCCTGCGACGAGAACCGGCCGTCCTTGAACTCGACCTTGTCGGCGTCGGTGTTGAGCACGAGCGCTGTGATCTTTCGGCCCTTCTCGATCAGCTCGGGCACGGCTTTGACGATCACGGTGCCGGCATGGCGCATCGAGCGGCCGGAATGCGAGCCGCCGCCGACGCTGACGATGTCGGTGTCGCCGATGATGATGTTGATCACCTTCACCGGCACAGCAATGAGATCGGCCACCACCTGGGCGAAGCTCGTCTCGTGGCCCTGGCCGCTCGGCTGGGTGCCGATGACGACGTCGACCACGCCGTTGGGCTTCACGGTGATCTCGGTGCGCTCTTTCGGGGCGCCGATCGAGGACTCGACATAGTTCGCCATGCCGAGGCCGAGAAGCTTGCCGCGTTTCTTGGCCTCGCGCTTCCGCTGCTTGAAACCCTCCCAGTCGGCGAGCTTCATGGCGAGGTCCATGTTGGCCTCGTAGGTGCCGCTGTCGTAGAGCATGCCGACCGCGTTGCGGTACGGCATCTTCTTCGCCTTCACGAGATTCTTGCGGCGAAGCTTGATGCGGTCGATGCCGAGCTCGTCGGCGGCCTTGTCCATCAGCCGCTCGATCGCAAACGTCACCTCGGGGCGTCCCGACGACCGATAGGCGTTGGTCGGCATGGTGTTGGTGAACACCGCGCGCGAGCGCAAGGTCGCCGCCGGAATGTCGTAGCTGCCGGTGATCAGGCCCGAGCCTTTCGACAGCGGCGACAGCGACACGCAATGCGAGCCGACGTTGCTGACGTTGTCGGCGCGCATCGCGAGAATTTTTCCGCCCTCGTCGAACGCCACCTCGACCTCGGTGATGAGATCGCGGCCCTGATAGTCGGTGAGGAACGCTTCAGAACGCGTCGCCGTGTATTTCACCGGCCGCTTGATCTTGCCGGCCGCCCAGACCACGAGGCCGTATTCGACATAGGGCCGGTTGCGCGAGCCGAAATTGCCGCCGATGTCGTACGACAGAACGCGCACCTTGTCGGGCGGCAGATTGAGAATGCCGGCGATCTCGGCTTTCTGCTTCACGGCACCGCCGCCGCCGCAATAGAGCGTGTAGCGCCCGGTCTCGGTGTCGTAGTCGCCGAGCGCGGAGCGCAGCTCCATCGTCACCGCGGTGACGCGGCCGATGTTGAATTTCGATTTGACGACATGCGCGGCCTTGGCGAAGGCGGCATCGGTCGCTTCCTTGTCGCCGAAGGTCGTGTCGACCAGCACGTTGTCGGGCGTCTCGTCCCACAGCGGCGTGCGGTTCGGCTGCAGCGCGTCCTCGGTGCGGACCGTGTAGGGCAGCTCTTCGTATTCCACTTCGACGGCTTCGGCGGCGTCCATCGCCTGCAGGCGCGTCTCGGCGACCACCATGGCGACCGGCTCGCCGACGTAGCGCGCCTTGTCGGCCGGCAGCAGCATGTGCCGGCCGGGGAACACCGGCTTGCCGCCGCGTGCGGTGAGCTTCATGTCGAAGTTGGTCGATGGCACCGGCGAATGCGGAATGGGCTTCAGCGCATCGGCCTTGCAGTCCTCGCCGGTGAGCACCAGCAGCACGCCGGGCATCGCCTCGGCGGCGCTGGTGTCGACGCGCACGATCCGTGCATGGGCGTGCGGCGAGCGCACCATCGCGCTGAAGCTCTGGCTGTCGAGGTTGAAGTCGTCGGTATAGCGGCCCTTGCCGGTGAGGAGGCGCGCGTCCTCCTTGCGGCGGATCGGATGGCCGATGGAACCGAAGGTGGTGCCGGCGGGAAATTGGATCTGCTTGTTCATGCCTTCAGCAACTTACAATCCTGCTCGTTCATGCGCCCACGGGTGGCGGACAGCCACGCCCGGGGACGCTGCCCAGCGTTGCGTAAAGCTCTGGATGGACTAGGTCGGTCCACTGGGCAAGCCCGGACACAAGATGTTGCGTTCCGCGGAACGCGAGGCCGGGCTGCGGCAGTTACCCGCGGGACTTATCGTCCAGCGGAACGGCGTAAAGCTCGAGCCGGTGGTCGACCAGTTTATAGCCCAGCCGGCGTGCCACCTCGGCCTGCAGCTTCTCGATTTCCTCGGACTGGAATTCGATCACCTGGCCGGTGCGCAGATTGATCAGATGGTCGTGATGCGACTCCGGGATCTGCTCGTAGCGTGCCCGGCCTTCGCGGAAATCGTGCCGCTCGATGATGCCGGAATCCTCGAACAGCTTGACGGTGCGATAGACCGTCGAAATCGAGATGTTTTTATCGACCTCGGCGCAGCGCCGATAAAGCTCCTCGACGTCGGGATGGTCGGCCGAATCCGCCAGCACACGCGCGATCACGCGGCGCTGCTCGGTCATGCGCATGCCCTTGGACGCGCAAAGAGATTCGATGTTGGTTTTGGACGTGGTCACGCGATGCCTCTTGAGCCCCGATCATAACTTCCCCAGCCGCCGCGGCCAAGCGAGCGCCAAGCGGCATTTATGTGGGGCCTGACAGTGACTTTTTCTCGTCACACCAGATCGCGGCGCAGCACCAGGGCTGTGGCAGCTTGACCGTTATTTTTCTGGTAATAGCCAGGCCGCCGTCCGACCTCATTGAAGCCCGCCCGGCGGTAGAGCCGCCTTGCCGGCTCGTTGTCCTCGTCGACCTCGAGGAATACGGCCTTCACGCCAAGGCCGGCGAGCCTGCGCAGGTGCAGGTTCAAGAGCGAGCGCGCCAGCCCGCGGCCGCGCTGCGACTGCGTCACGGCGACCGAAAGGATTTCGGCTTCACCGGCGGCGAGCCGCGACAGGATGAAGCCACGCAGCGAACGGCCCACCATGGCTCGGTGCGTGATGGTGTTGCGCCCGGTGAGCAGCTGCTCGATCTCGACGTCGCTCCAGCCGCGCCGGAACGACGCGCCGTGCAACACGGCGATCGCCGCTGCGTCCCGTACGGTGGCTTCCGACAGCGTGGGCTCGCCGCGTCCAAAAAGCCGCACGAGCATCTGCCTCATCGGCGCGGCAGCCGCGCCGCGGCCTGCGGTTGTGCATCGGGGGCGCGCAGATAGAGCGGCTTCGGCGGACTCGCATTGTCCTTGGCCGCGACGGCAAGGCGGCCGACCCAGACGATGTCGGGCGCGCGGCGTTCGTCGACGATGACCGGCGGCTTGTCCGGCGACGGCCAGGCCGCCGCGAGCAGGGCCGCGCCGGTGCCGGTGAGCCGTGTCGCATTGTGCATGCGCGCGGCGCGCGCGGCGTCCTCGGCGCTGGCGATGCGCGGCGGCACCACGGCGCGGCCGCCCGGCGCGAACACCTGCATGTAGACGTGCTGATGCCTGGCATCGATCGCGACCGTGATGCCGGCGTTGTCATCCGCCGCGATATGGGGCGCGGCAAAGGCCGCGAGCGTGCTCAGCCCGAAGGCGGGCTTGCCCGCGGCCAGCGCGATGCCGCGCGCGGCTGCGATGCCGACCCGCAGGCCGGTGAAGCTGCCCGGGCCGGTGGTGACGCCGATGCGGTCGAGCGCCTGGAACGGCAGATCGGCCTGCTGCATGACGCGCGCGATCAGCGGCATCAGCGCTTCGGCATGGCCGCGCTCCATCGGCAGCGATTCGGTCGCCATCCGGCCGCGGTCGGTGTCGATGACAGCGGCGGCGCAGGCTTCAAGCGCGGTGTCGATGGCGAGGATGCGCATGGGGCGAAGTATACAACAATGCCCGGCTTACGCCGGGCATTGCGCGTCGGAACGTGGTGGATTGTTTAGACCGGGCGGACCTCGACCACCTCGGGCACGTAGTGCTTGAGCAGGTTCTGGATGCCGTGGCGCAGCGTCGCCGTCGATGACGGGCAGCCCGAGCAGGCGCCCTTCATGTGCAGATAGACGATGCCTTCCTTGAAGCCCTTGAAGGTGATGTCGCCGCCGTCGTTGGCGACCGCGGGCCGCACCCTCGTCTCGAGCAGGTCCTTGATGGTGGTCACGACCTCGGCGTCGGCCTCCTCGAAGAACTCGTCGTCGGCCTCGCCGCCTTCGCCCTCCTTGAGGAGCGGCGCGCCGGACATGAAGTGCTCCATGATGGCGCCCAGGATGGCGGGCTTGAGCTGCGGCCATTCACCGTCGGCCTTGCTGACCGTGATGAAGTCCGAGCCGTAGAACACGCCGTCGACGCCCTTGATGCCGAACAGCCGCTCGGCGAGCGGCGATTTGGCGGCGTCCTCGGGGCTACGCAGGTCGAGCGTGCCGGTTTCCAGCACCGGGCGGCCGGGCAGGAACTTCAGGGTCGCGGGATTGGGCGTGGCTTCAGTCTGGATGAACATGCGGTTTCTCCTTGGCCGGTACGGGTTCAAGGCCCGGGCGGCTCAAATCACCATAGCAGATAAGTGGAGTTTCCGCGCCGGGGGTCAACCGCGCCAAAATGGGCCGAATCCCGCCGAATCGCCCGCTCGGCCCGCGCCGTCAGGTCAGCGCGTCGATCTCATCGTCAGCGAGATGCCCCGGCACGATAGCGACCGGGATCGGGTAGTCGCCCGCATTGGCGGCAATGCTCGCGACCAGCGGCCCGGGGCCTTCCTTGCTGGTGCCCGCGGCAAGCACCAGGATCGCGATATCCTCGTCTTCCTCGATCAGCTTGAGGATTTCCTCGGCGGTGTTGCCTTCGCGGATCGCGCGTTCCGGCGTGATGCCGGCGATGCCATTGGCGCGGGTCGAGTACTTGTTCAGCGCCGCGTTGGCTTCTTCCTGCGCCTCCGCCTGCATGATGTCGGCGACGCCGAGCCATTGCTGGTTCCGGTCGTGGGTCTCGATCACCCGCAGCATGAGCACGCCCGCACCGACGCGCGCGGCGCGCCGTGACGTGAAATAAACCGCGCGATCGCATTCCGCCGTGTCGTCGATCACCACCAGCCATTTCGGCTTGTGGCCAGCCTCATAGCTTCGCCGCCGCCGCGTCGTCGTCATCTAGCGTCCGCCTCGCTGAATGCGCATGCCCCTGGCAATGGTGGCACGATGCTCCGTTACCACACAAGGCGCGAGGGAACCGCGTGGTTCCCGCGTGGAATTTTATTTTACCGCCGGACGAAGCCGACGATGTCCTTGACGGCCTTCATGGTTTCGGCGGCGATCGCCCGCGCGCCCAACTAAGCTTGTCAGTTGTCCTGGAATTCGCGCTTCCGCGACGAGTGCTGGATCGTAATCACGTCAATTGCATCTCTGGCGGGGCTGATCTCGTGATAGATCAGATAGGAGTATTTGCGAGTGACGATCTTTCGCAGCTTTTCCACGCTCTGCAGGTGCCCGGCGAACGGAAATTCGGTCAGAATTTGCAAGCTGTCGAAAATCGCGGTCCGGACATTGGCACCGCCCGCCGGACTGCGAGATCGCAAAAAATTGGCGATGTCTGCGAGATCTTGAACGGCGCGCTGGGTAAAGCGCAGCTTCATGGATCGAAGCGTGCAAAGGCCTTTTTGACTTCTTCTTCGGTCGCAAATTCACCGCGCCTGGCCTGCGCGAGCCCTTCGAGAATTGCCGGGAGGTGCTCGGGATCAACCGGCTCGGGTTCGCCGTCGGTGGCTGCAAAATGCAGCATCGCTTGCGCAATTTCGTCCTGGCTCTCGGGCGGCAATTGGCGCACGGCCTCAAGCGCTTTTTCCAGAAGCTTCGTCATAACAACAGAATAAGCCTGATTCCGTTGCTCTGAAAGAGGGGTCTACCGCCGCACGAAGCCGACGATGTCCTTGACGGCCTTCATGGTTTCGGCGGCGATCGCCTGGGCGCGGGCCGAGCCGTCGGCCAGGACGGAATCGATGTAGCTGACGTCGTCCTTCAGCCGCCGCATCTCGGCGGTGATCGGCGACAGCTTCGCCACCAGCAGATCGGCCAGCGCCGGCTTGAAAGCGGAGAACTGTGCGCCGCCGTGCTCCTTCAGCACGTCGGCCTTAGTCTTGCCGGCGAGCGCCGCATAGATGCCGACGAGGTTGTCGGCTTCGGGCCTCGCCTCCAGCGCCTTTTCCTCGTGCGGCAGCGGATCGGGATCAGTCTTGGCGCGGCGGATTTTCATCGCGATGGCGTCGGCGTCGTCGGTCAGGTTGATGCGCGATTGATCGGAGGCGTCCGACTTCGACATCTTCTTGCTGCCGTCGCGCAGCGACATCACGCGCGTGGCCGGTCCCTGGATCAGCGGCTCGGGCTGCGGGAAGAACGCGTCGCCGAAGCCGCGCGACGCGATCGATGTTGCGAAGTCGTTGTTGAACTTCTGTGCGATGTCGCGCGCCAGCTCGAGATGCTGCTTCTGGTCCTCGCCGACCGGCACGTGGGTGGCGCGATAGACCAGGATGTCGGCCGCCATCAGGTTCGGATAGGCGTAGAGGCCGACCGAGGCATTCTCGCGGTCCTTGCCGGCCTTCTCCTTGAACTGCGTCATGCGGTTCAGCCAGCCGAGGCGGGCGACGCAGTTGAACACCCAGGCAAGCTCGGCGTGCTCGGCGACCTGGCTCTGGTTGAAGACGATGTGCCGCTTCGGATCGATGCCCGCGGCAATGAACGCCGCCGTCACCTCGCGGATCGCGCGCGTCAGCTCCGGCGGGTCCTGCCACACCGTGATGGCGTGCAGGTCGACCACGCAGTAGATGCAGTCGTAGCGGTCCTGCAGGTCGACGAACTTCGTGACGGCGCCGAGATAGTTGCCGAGGTGCAGGTTGCCGGTCGGCTGAACCCCGGAAAACACCTTCTCCTTGAAAACCGTTTTCGGCGCAGTGGCCGGCGCAGTCCCTGGTGCGTCCATGTCGCAAATCCCTGTCAATTGGGGCGCCAAATCCCACAATGCTCGGGGCTATGCAAGGCTTCTGGCAAGCGCGGGACGAGGCCCAAGGAAATGGGGCAGACCTTGGGGCAAGCCCAAGGTTGCCGCAGGGCTGTCGGCCGTTATAGTGCCGCCGGCCTTAAAACAGAGAGCTTTTCCATGCCTGACCTTCGTTACGACGTTCTCGGTATCGGCAATGCCATCGTCGACGTGATCGCCCGCGCCGAGGACGACTTCCTCGTGAAGCAGAAAATGAACAAGGGCGGCATGGCGCTGATCGACGAGCCGCGCGCCGAGTCGATCTACGACGCCATGGGTCCGGCGGTGGAGACCTCGGGCGGCTCGGCCGCCAACACCATCGTCGGGGTGGCCGGCTTCGGCGCCCGCACGGCGTTCATCGGCAAGGTGAAGGACGACGAGCTGGGCCGCGCCTTCGCGCACGACATCCGCGCCGCGGGCGTTGCGTTCACCACGCCGCCGGCGGCCGACGGTCCCTCGACCGCGCGCTGCTACGTGCTGGTGACGCCGGATGGCGAGCGCACCATGAACACCTATCTCGGCGCCGCGCAGGACCTGCATCCGGCCGACGTCGATCCCGAGATGATCGCTGCGTCGGCGATCACCTATCTCGAAGGCTATCTGTGGGATCCGCCGCATGCGAAGGAGGCGTTCCGCAAGGCCGCCAAGATCGCGCACGAGGCCGGCCGGCAGGTGGCGCTGACGCTGTCGGACGCGTTCTGTGTCGATCGCTACCGCGCCGAGTTCCTCGATCTGATCAAGAACGGCACAGTCGATCTGGTGTTCGCAAACGAAAGCGAATTGATCAGCCTCTATGAGACCGCCGATTTCGATACCGCCGCGAAGGCGCTGCGCGGCGACGCCAAGCTCGCGGTGGTGACGCGCAGCGAGAAGGGCTGCGTCGTGATCAGCAAGAGCGACATGGTCACGGTGCCGGCTGCGCCGATCCGCAAGCTGGTCGACGCCACCGGTGCAGGCGACCTGTTCGCGGCGGGCTTCCTGTTCGGTCTGGCGCGCGGGCGGGATCATAAGACTGCTGGCAAGCTCGGCGCGATCGCGGCCGCCGAGGTGATCCAGCATATGGGCGCCCGGCCCGAGGTTTCGCTGAAGGAACTCGCGCAGCAGGGCGGCCTGCCGGTCTGAAATTAACCGGCTGGTAAGCTAATCCCGGTTACCGGTTGGTTAAACCAACCCCCGGGATTTTATCCATGGCCAAGCCAGAGGACTCCGAAGCGAAAGCGGCGGACGGCGCGTCGTCGTCTGCATCCAATGACGTGAAGGCGAACGAGGTCTCGGCGAGCGCCGAGACTTCTGAAAGCAAAATCGAGCAGGCTGCATCGAGTGAGGCGCCGGAAACGCCGGCCGTCAAATCGGGCGCGCTGATCATTCCGGTGCGAGCTCCCGAATTCTCGGCGGGCGAGCGTTTCACCTCGGATGAGGCCGAAGAGGCGACCGTCATCAACTCGTCGCGCTGGCGCATGCCGCGCTATGCGCCGCTCGCCGCCGGCATCGTGCTGGCGGTCGCGGTCGGCGCGGTCGCCGGCGCCGCCGCGCTCTCGACGCTGCGGCCCGACACCTCGGCTGCGACCGCAGCCGCCACGACTGCGGCTGCCGATCAGACCCGCGCGCTGCAGACCACGGTGGCGCAGCTCAACAGCGAAGTGAGTTCGCTCAAGACCGCGCTGAGCAACGCGCAGCGCTCCGCGACCAGCCAGGTGAACAAGCTCACTGAGCGTCTCGACCGCGCCGAGAAGGCGCAGGCCGAGCCGGCCGCCAAGCTTGCCAAGATCACCGAAACCGTCGACCGCCTGGAAAAGAAGCAGCAGCAAGCTGCTGCTTCGGCGCCGACGCTTGCAGCCGCGCCCAAGGTCGGAGCCGCGCCGGCGGCGGCGCCCGCACAGGCCCACGTCGCGGCCGCCGATCCGGACATCACCGGCTCGGTCTACAAGGAAGAGGCCCGCCCGCCGGTCGCCGAAGGCTGGCGTCTGGTCGATTTCTATCAAGGCCGTGCCGTGGTCGAGAGCCGCAATGGCGTGCTGTTCGAAGTGGGCCCGGGCTCGAATCTGCCCGGCCTCGGCAAGGTCGAGACCATCAAGCGCGAGAACGGCCGCGTCGTCGTGGTGGCGAAGAACGGCACCATCCTGGCGTCTTCCGAGGCGCGCCGCCCGCCGCCGCCCTACATCCCCTATCGTTACTGATCGACCGTTCGATCGCGATGACATCGGGGGCGGCTGCCGAAAGGCAGCCGCCCTTCGCATTCGCGTTGTCGTGATCGGCGCCGCCGTGACTCCCGCCTGAATTCCGTGCCAGATTCGGACGACGGTGCCGGGCGGAACGGAGAGCTGCGATGGTCCCGAATATGAAGGGCCCGAATCTCAAGGTTCGGGCTCGGACGTTTGTCGCCGCGTTTCCCTTGCTTGGTCTGCTCGCATTGGGGCTGCTCACATTCAGAGCAGCCGCCCAGCCCGCGCCGCCGGCCGCCAAACCGGAAATGATCGAGAACTGCCCGGGCCTCGTCGCCGGCGGGCCACTTTTGAAACCCGTCGCTTACCGCCCGCCCGCTCTCCAGGCCGCTTCGCTCGCGGGCGACCAGGTGCGGATTTCCTATTCGGGCCATTCGACGTTCCTGATCGAAAGCCCGGGCGGCGTGAAAATCGCCACCGATTACAACGATTACGTGAAGCCGCGTGTGCTGCCCGACATTGTGACGATGAACCACGCGCATTCCACCCACTACACCGACCATCCCGACGCCGGCATTGCCCATGTGTTGCGCGGCTGGGGGCCGAGCCCCGACAAGCCGGCGCGGCATGACGTGCAATTTCGCGACGTCCGGGTGCGCAATGTGCCGACCAACATCCGGACCTGGGGTGGTGAGACAGAACGTCACGGCAACTCGATCTTCATCTTCGAGATCGCCAACCTGTGCATCGCCCATCTGGGCCATCTGCATCACACGCTGACCCAGCAACAGCTCAATGAAATCGGGCGTATCGACGCTGTCATGGTGCCGGTCGACGGCGGCGTGACGCTGGATTTCGAGGGCATGGCCGAGGTGCTGCAGGCGCTCAAGGCACCGCTGATGATCCCGATGCACTATTTCAGCACATATTCACTGCGGCGGTTTCTTGATACCCTTGGCGAGAAGTCAGTGCAGGTCGAGATGAGCGACGTGTCGTCGGTGGTGGTTTCGAAGACCACGCTGCCGGACAAGCCCAAGCTGTTGGTGTTGCCGGGCCGGGCGTTTTGATTCTCTTCTAAAAAATATTTGTCGCAGATTGCTTTTCTACGGATCGGGATAGTGTTATTCCGAGATGACTTTCGGCACGAAGTGTGACGGACGTCATTTATATCGGGTGCGTTGGTGTGATTGCATCGCGCTGCATTTGGTTTGCAGCAGTTTGATGCGGATATTGTTTTTGGGCGAATAGCCATGAGTGACCGTTGGACACAGTGGAAGTCTTTTCCTGACGATTATTACGGCGACTACATTCAGGCGCCGATCAGTCCCGGTGTCTATGAGATTTGCCGGGCGTCAGATCGCGAGCAGCTTGCCTTCGGCTGCACCAAGAACGTCGCGCAATCGCTCTCCGAATTTCTCAAGCCCGGCAAGGTGCGGCGCAAATTCCTGTTCCTGCGGATGCGCTCGCGCTATTCGACCGGCGAATTGGAATATCGCTTCTGGCCGACGCCGACGCTCGGCGATGCCCGCGTGGCGCTGGAATCGATCCGCGAGCAGCGCCAGATGGTGTGGCGCCGGATGTCGGCCGCGGCGGCGCGGACTTAAAGCTCCATCATCCGTTCAGATGACCGGTCGCCTGACGCAGCACCTTCGCTGCGTCGGCTGATGCATCGCCGCGCCATGCCACGATCTGATCGGGCCGGATCAATGCGAGATCGGCGCCGTAGAGATCGCGTGCGCCTTCTGTCGTTATGGGGACAACCGACAGCGGGATTTTTTGCGCCGTCGCTGCCGCGCGAAATTTCTCGGCGTCTGCAGCGTTCTGGTTCAGCACCAGCAGCGTGAACTCAAAGCCCAGCGCATCGTAGAGTGAGCGGCCGTCGTCGAGCCAGAAATGCGGCGCGCGGCCGCCCGGGCAACCCGTCGGCACATAGGTGTTCGGCGAATCCGGCGGCGGCGTGGTGCCGTCACTGACGATGATCGGCGATCCGTCGTAGCGCCCGCCGAACGTGATGCCCGGAATGTTGAATTCGAAGCGGGCGTGGTGATTGTAGTGATCGCCGGTGGTCTTGCGCGCCGCAACGCCTGCCGCGCTGTCCTGCTCCAGCTCCGCCGGCAAGGCGAACAGACCGACGGAGTCGGCAAAGCCGCGCGCGTATGTCGTGTTGCGCTTGGCGAGCATCTGCCGTTCGGTCTCATAGGATTGCAGCAGCACATCGCCGCCCCAGCCCTTCAGCATCGCCGAAAGCTTCCAGCCGAGATTGACCGCATCCTCGACCGCGGTGTTGTAGCCAAGCCCGCCGGTCGGCGTGAACAGATGGACGGCGTCGCCGCCGAGCAGGATGCGGCCGTGCCGGAATTTCTCCGCAACCAGCGTGAAGCCGGCGTTCCAGCTCGAACGGCCGATGATTTCGATATCGAGCGGCGCCGCGAAGGCCTCGTGAAACATCGCGATCGCCTGCGCTTCGGAGATGTCGCGCGCCCGTATGTCGGGATTGATCTGGGTGTGGAAGGTGAACTCGTCGCGGCCGTTGACCGCGGCCATGAAGGCGCGACGGTGATGATTGACCGCCCAGTACATCCAGGCGCGCGCATGCGGCAGCACGTCGTAGAGCTTGGGCGCGCGAAAATGGATCGCGAACATCCGCCCGCCCATGAAGTCGCGCACCGCGCCGGTCTCGCCCTCGTAGTTGATGCCGAGCATTTTCCGCGTCGGGCTGCCGCCGCCGTCGGCCGCGACCGCATAGGCGCCGCGCAGCGTCACGACGGCGCCGGTGGTCTTGTTTTCGGCGTCGACCTCGACGCCCGTGCCGTTGTCGCGGATCGCGGTCGAACGCCAGCCCGGGCGCAGCGACACGGTCGGGCAGGCGGCGGCCTCGGCGCGCAGCAAATCCTCGACGAAGATCTGCGACACGCGGTGCGGCAGCTCCGCGGCGCTCCAGGAGCCGGACAGAGTCTTCACCATCTCGCGCGCGGCGCGCGCCGACGGCAGGCTGAAGCGGGCAATCTCGTGCTTGGTGTAGCGGGTGAAATAGGCGATGTCGGTCGGGTAATCCGGCGGCAGGCCCTCGGCGCGCACCTTCTCGGCGAAGCCCAGCCGCCGGTAGTGTTCCATGGTGCGGGCCTGGGTGGCGTTGGCGGATGGAAAGCGCGACGGCGTGGTGCGCTCCTCCAGCAGGATGGTCGAAATGCCCCGGCGGCCGAGCTCGATCGCGAGGACCAGCCCGCACGGGCCGCCTCCGATGATGACAACGTCGCAGCTCTGTTCTTCGCTCACGCAATTCCCCGGCACCTGATCGCGGCGCTATAATAGCGGCCGTCCCGGGATGAGATATGTGTTTGAAGGAATGACATCATGAATCCGACGGTTGCGGTGATTGCGCAGGGCGCCATGGGCGCCGGGATTGGCGGCCGGCTGGTGGAGCGCGGCCTGAAGGTGGTGACGTCGCTCACCGGCCGGAGCGAACAGAGCGCCAAGCGCGCGGCAGCCGCCGGCATGGTGGCGGTTTCGGACGCCGAATGCGCCAAGGCCGACGTGTTCCTGTCGATCCTGCCGCCGAGCGACGCGCTGCCTCTCGCCGAGAAGATGGCGGCGATGATTGCGGCCAGCAACCACAAGCCGATCTATGTGGACTGCAATGCGGTCAGCCCCCCGACCAAGGTCGAGATCGGCAATGTGGTCACCAAGTCCGGTTCGCCGTTCGTCGATGTGGGCATCATTGGGCTGCCGCCTAAGCCCGGTTCGAATGGTCCGGTGCTGATCGTGTCCGGTCCGGATTCGTCCAAGCTCGTGCCGCTCGGCGATTTCGGCCTCAATCTTCGGGTGGTCGAAGGTCCGGTCGGCGCCGCCTCGGCCGTGAAGATGTCCTACGCGGGCATCACCAAGGGCGTCACGGCGCTCGGTTCGATGATGATGCTCGCCTCGATGCGCGGCGGCGTTGGCGAGGAGCTGCGCGCCCAGCTCGAGCGCAGCCATCCGTATTTCATGCAGAACTTCACCCGTGCGGTGCCTGAGATGTTCGACAAGGCCTATCGCTTCGTCGGCGAGATGGAAGAGATCGCCGATTTCGTCGGCGAGGACCCGCAGGCGAAGCAGATGTATCTCGCCTTCGCGGATTTCTACCGGCGCATGGCCGCCGACGTCGAAGGCAAGAACCAGGAGACCGATGCGCTGAGGGCCTTCCTCAAGCCGAAGCAGTAGCTCGATGCGCACCCAGGTCGGGATTGTCGGCGCCGGTCCCGCGGGGTTGTTCCTGGCGTTGCTCCTGCAACGCGCCGGCATCGACTGTGTGGTGCTGGAGTCGCGCAGCCGCGACTATGTCGAGAACCGCGTCCGTGCCGGCGTGCTGGAGGACGGCACGACCAAACTCATGGAGGAGCTTGGCGCGGCGGACCGGCTGCATCGCGAGGGCATGCCCGATGAGCGGCTCGATATCCGTTACAACGGCGGCATCATTCACATCGACATGCCGAAGCTCACGCCGGGCAGGACCGTCACGGTCTATGGCCAGCAGGAGGCGGTGAAGGATCTGATCGCGACGGCGCTTTCGCGTGGCGTCCCGATCCTGTTCGAGGCGGAGGCCTCGCATCTCGAAGGCCTGACCGGCGAGCGCCCGGCGATCCATTTCAAGCATGAGGGCGAGTCGAAGATTCTCGAATGCGACTTCGTTGCAGGCTGCGACGGCTTTCACGGCATCTGCCGCCCGGCGATCCCTGAGCATCTGCTGACCGTTTACGACCGCATCTTTCCGTTCGGCTGGCTCGGCATCCTGGCCGAAACCAGGCCGTTTCCGGAGATGAGCTACTCCAACCATGAGCGCGGCTTCTCGCTGGCCAGCCGCCGCTCGCCGAAGCTCGCGCGTCTCTATGTGCAATGCGCCGTCGACGAGGACCTTGCCGGCTGGTCCGACCGCCGCATCTGGGACGAGCTGCATCTGCGGCTCTACGCCAAGAGCGGCGAGCTCACCGAAGGTCCGATCCTGCAGAAAGCCGTGACGCCCTGCCGCGCCTATGTGGCGGCGCCGATGAACTACGGCCGCCTGTATCTCGCCGGCGACGCCGTGCATATCGTGCCGCCGACCGGCGCCAAGGGGCTGAACCTCGCGGCGGCTGACATCCGCGTGCTGTCGCGCGCACTGATCGAGGTCTTCCGCACCGGCTCGAGCGCGCGGCTCGATCGCTATTCCGACACCTGCCTCAAGCGGGTGTGGAAGGGTGTGCGCTATTCCAACTACATGACCTCGCTGCTGCACCGCTTCGAAGAGCACACGCCGTTCGAGCGCCAGGTGCAGCAGGCCGAGCTCGAATACATCGCCGGCTCGGTCGCGGCGCGGACCACCATTGCGGAAAACTACGTCGGCCTGCCGTTCGAGGAGGATTGACGGCAGCAGGGCCGCTTCGCATCCTCTGCGCGTTGTGCGCAGGGGATCGATATGCCGTACGCCCTCACCAAGGACAATGTGAAGCTCTACTACGAAGAGGCAGGCCACGGCTCACCGATCCTGTTCTGCCATGAGTTCGCGGGCGACCATCGCAACTGGGAGCCGCAGATGCGGTTCCTGTCGCGGCGGCATCGCTGCATCACCTACTCGGCTCGCGGCTACAAGCCCTCCGACGTGCCGAAGGACTGGAAGGACTACAGCTACAAGCACTGGTCGAGCGACGCGATCGCGGTGCTGGATCATCTGAAGATCGACAAGGCGCATGTCGTCGGCCTGTCGATGGGCGGCTACACCGTGATCCAGATCGGGCTCGACTGTCCGCAGCGTGCGCTGTCGCTGGTCGCGGCCGGCGCGGGCTCGGGTTCCGAGCGCGCGCAGACCGATGAGTTCCGCAAGCACTCCAGGATGCTGGCCGATGAGTTCATCGCCAAGGGCTCGGCCGAGGTGGTCAAGACCTATGGGCTGAGTCCTGCGCGCATTCCGTTCGAGGTGAAGGACCCGCGCGGTTTCGCCGAGTTCAACCGGATGTTCTCCGAGCATGACTCGCTCGGCTCGGGCAACACCATGCGCGGCTTCCAGGCCGAGCGGCCCTCGATCTACGACTTCGAGGATCGCATCCGGAAGATCACGGTGCCTATGCTGATCGTGGTGGGTGACGAGGATGAGCCGTGCCTGGAGCCAAGCTTCTTGCTCAAGCAGTGGGTGCCGGCCTCGGGCCTGCTGGTGATGCCCAAGACCGGCCACGTGGTGAATCAGGAGGAGCCGGCGATGTTCAACGAGGCGGTGGCCGATTTCATCGCCCGCGTCGAGGCCGGGCGGTGGCCGGTGCGCGATCCGCGGTCCTATCGGAAGTGACGCCGTTGCTACACGTCGGAGCCGTTCAGCGGGTATGGCCGCCAAATGCCATTAGCTTGCCACAAGGACCGTTGTGTATGATCCACGCAAGCACGGACAGGCATTTCGACGGGAGCGGGGGATGATCAATTTGCGGGCGGCGGCACGGTCCACCGTGGCGAGGGGCAATTGGCGGCATTCTGCCACCGTAGCGCTTGCGGCGGTGGCCGCGCTGACGGCGCTGACCGCCGATGGGGTTGCAGCACCGGCGCCAAAGATTCCGCCCGTTGAGCAGGCGCAGCGCGCTTTGGGCGAGCCGATCATGGCGATCGTCTCCATCAAGACCCAGATGGTCACGTTCTACGACGCCGAGGGCTGGATGATGCGTGCGCCGGTGTCGACCGGCGTCAAGGACCGCGAGACGCCCGCCGGCATCTTCGCCGTCGTGGAGAAGGACAAGGACCACCACTCCACCATGTATGACGATGCCTGGATGCCGAACATGCAGCGCATCACCTGGAACGGCGTCGCGCTGCATGGCGGGCCGCTGCCCGGGTACGCGGCCTCCCATGGCTGCGTGCGGATGCCCTACGGATTTGCCGAGAAGCTGTTCGACAAGACGCGGATCGGGATGCGGGTGATCATCGCGCCGAACGACGCGGCCCCGGTCGAGTTTTCCCACCCTGCGCTTTTGACGCCGAACCAGGAGGCCATCGCGGCCGCTCCGGCGCGCGTCGCGACGGCCGCCCGCGAGGCCGCGGAGGCCGCCAAGGCTGCCGACGAGGCGAAGAAAGCCGCGGCAGCCGCGGCGCGCGGGACGGCGTCGCTCTCGGCATCGCTGCGCAATCTGAAAGCGCTCAAGGCCCGCGCCGAGGCCGATCTTGCATTGGCCGACAAGGCGCTCGCAGCGGCCAAGACCGATCAGGCCAGGGCGCAGGCTGAGGAGCGCAAGCAAAAGGCCGCCGCCAAGGCCGCGGAAGCGGGGGCCAAGCTCGACACCGCCCCGGCGGATGCGAAGTCGAAGCTCGACGCCGAGGCTGCCGCCAAGGACGCCGTCAAGGCGGCCGAAGCCAAGAAGGCCGCCACCGCCAAGGCGGCGACCGACGCCAAACTCGCGCTCGAGCCGGTCTCGATCTACATCAGCCGCGCGACCCAGAAGCTTTACGTCCGGCGCAACACGCACAAGCGCTGGCCGGACGGCGGCGAGGTGTTCGACTTCTCCATCGAGGTTCCGGTCTCGATCCGCAATCATGACAAGCCGATCGGCACGCACGTGTTCACCGCGATGGCGCGCAACGGCGCGGGCCTGCGCTGGAGCGCGGTCACGATCGACCATGGGGACGAAGCCAAGAATGCGCTCGACCGCATCACCATCCCGCAGGAGGTGCTCGATCGCATCGGGCCGACCGCGTTGCCGCGATCCTCGATCATCGTCTCTGATGAGCCGCTGAGCGCCGAGACCAACTACCGCACCGAATTCGTCGCGGTGCTGAGCAACCAGCCTCAGGGCGGGTTCATCACGCGCAAGCCCACTCAGAACATGAATGTTGCGAGCGACGGCGACTCCGGCTTCTCCTTCTTCGGCATTGGCGGGGGCAGCACGCGCCGGAACCAACGGGGCTGGTGGTAGGACCCTGCCGGACGTCCGCTCCCGAGGGTGGACGTTCGAGGGCCTTACCGATGTCCGCTCTTCAGTTCGCCGCGGCTTCAGAATATCGCGTGTAAAACTGAGTCACGCGCTGTTGCCACATGGAGACGAAGGCGGCTGAGGTGACCTTGTTGACGTTCTTCCAGACCTTTTTGACGGCCGGAAGCGTGTTGCCCCAGATTGCGCGTTTGCACCACTTTTCGCCTTTTTCCTTGCCCTCGTCGGTCGCGCACATCGATTGCCATGCCAGCCGCTTCGGGTGGCGGACATGCTCTGCCGCGCCGTCGATCCCCTGCTGATGGATGAGGTAGAGGTCGTTCAACGTCGGCTTCCTGTGCGTGAACATCTCGAACAGGATCGCTTCTGTCATGAACTTCAGCGAGGCAGCGACCGTGTTGTCCCGCGGATCAAGAATGTCGCCAGTCCCGTATTTTTCGAATTCGTTCTTGCTGAGTTGGTAGAGGCCGATATACGAGCCGGTGCGCTGCTTGGGGTTGAAGCCGGACTCGATCTTGGCAACCGCCTTCATGAACGTGACGTCGAGCCCCAACGCGGCTGACACCCGCCTGATTTCCTGGACCGGTGTCCCCGGCGGGACGCCCTTGAGAGATGCGAGAACGATATCTGCTGGTTTGGTTTCCGGAGGAAGCTCCGAATAGGCGTAGTAAGCCAAGTACGAAAGATCTTGCTTTGTATCGTTCGGCTCGGAGCGCTCGCCTGCATCGGCGCCGTCCTCCAGACGCGCTTCCTTTTGAGCATCAGGCAGCCGATCAGATTCCGAATCAGCAGCAGCGTCCGGCAACCGCTCCTGGTCTTTGGAGGGAAGCGGCTGCTCGGTTTTTTGATCGAGCGGATGCTGTTCGGACTGCGCGGACGTTGCCGGTGATTCGGTCGGCAACGACGGCTGGCTGAAGTGGTGATACATGACCGCAGTCAGGATCCCCACGCCTATGCAGGCCCACCAGGAAGTTCGCATTCCTGCTCCCCCCAGCGCCGGTCAAGTGCCAGCGCGCATCACCGGCCTCCGGCACGCATCATAGCTTAGAATCAGTGCTTGATTCCAATACTGCTGTCTGCCGTCTGCCGAACATTCGGCTCGGCCGCGATAAATTTGCATCATTTCAGTACAGCCTAGATCAACTGCCGCTGCAGGCGATTCGACGCTTCGGTCAGCATCGGAAGGAAGGTCTTCAGCATCATCGCCGGCGTGCCGCGTTCGGTGTGGATGCCGATGTTCAGCGCCGCTACCACCCTACCGTCAAGACGACGCAACGGCACCGAGATCGAGCGGAACCCAAGCTCGACCTCCTGATCCACCAGCGAATAGCCGTCGTGCCGTGCCTTCAGGATTGCTTTGCGGATTTCGCCTTTGTCGGTGACGGTCGTGGGCGTGAGCTTTGACGGCTTGACGCCCGCGAGATGCCTGTCCAACGCGCGGTCGTCGAGTGCGGCAAGAATCACGCGGCCGAGCGAGCTGGCATGCGCCGGAATCCGGAAGCCGATCTGCGCGCTCACCGCCATCAGGCGGTTCGGCGACGCGTGTGCAATCATCACGACGTCGTCGCCGTCGAGCACCGCGGTTGAGCAGACATCCTTGATCTCGGCGCTGATCCGCTCGACCGCAGGCTGGAGAATCTCCGACAGCGGGTTCGACAGCAGATAGCTGCCGGCGAGCGTCAGCACCCGCGGCGTCAGCTTGAACATCCGGCCGTCGGTCTCGGCATAGCCGAGCTGCACCAGCGTGTGCAGGGTGCGCCGCACCGACGCGCGCGGCAGATCCACCGCGCGCGCAGCGTCGCTCAAGGTGAGTTGCCGCCGGTCGCTTCCGAACGCCTCGATGACGCGCAAGCCGCGCGCCAGCGCTTCGAGAAACTCCGGCCCGGCGGAGTCCACGATGCCTTGCTCGGCTTCGGATCGTTTGACGCGCGGCATGATACCGGCCCCGTTGCAATCGCTCGTTGGGTTTGCTCTAATTCGAACATTCGTTCGGTCAGCGAACAACCCTAATCCCATCTCGGGGTAAGGTCAAAAGCCAAGAGAGTGCCAGGAGAGCCGCCCGTCATGCTCAGCCAGGAACAGAACGATCTCATTACCCGCGTCGGTCCCGGCACCGCGGCCGGCGGCTTGCTGCGCCGCTACTGGCAGCCGGTGGCGCTGGTGGACGAGCTTTCCGGCACCAACCGTCCGATCAAGCCGGTGAAGCTTCTCGGCGAGAGCCTGGTGCTGTTCCGCGACGAGAAGGGCCGCTACGGCCTGGTCGAGCGCGGTTGTCCGCATCGCGGCACCGACCTGGCCTATGGGCGCCTCGAGGGCGGTGGGCTGCGCTGTGCTTTCCACGGCTGGCTGTTCGACATCACCGGCAAGTGCCTGGAGACCCCGGCCGAGCCCGATGGCTCGAACCTTTGCGCCAACATCCGGCAGAAGGCCTATCCGGTGGTGGAGCGGAGCGGCATTCTGTTCGCCTATATGGGCCCGGGCGAGCCGCCGGCGTTCCCGCATTTCGACTGCTTCGTCGCGCCCGACAGCCACACCTTCGCGTTTAAGGGCGCGATCGACTGCAACTGGCTGCAGTCGCTGGAAGTGGGAATCGACCCGGCGCACACCTCGTTCCTGCATCGCTTCTTCCACGACGAGGACCCGAAGGAAGGCTACGGCAAGCTGTTCCGCGACACCTCGATCGACTCCGACATGCCGATGACCAAGATCATGCGCGAGTTTCCGCGCCCGACCATCGAGGTCGAGCCGACCGATTTCGGCTTTCGCATCGTGACGCTGCGGCAGATCAGCGACCGCAACACCCATGTCCGCATCACCAACCTGATGTTCCCCAACGCCTTCATCCTGCCGATGAGCCGGGAAATCACCATCACGCAGTGGCACGTGCCGACCGACGACAACAAGCACTACTGGTACGCGATCTTCACGAGCTTCGGCGCTCCGGTGAATAAGGACGAGATGCGCCGCCAGCGGCTCGAACTTTATGAGCTGCCCGACTACATTCCGCGCAAGAACAAGAGCAACGATTACGGCTTCGATCCGCACGAGCAGGAGCACGACACCTATACGGGCATGGGCGTCGACATCAACGTGCACGACCAGTGGGCCTGCGAGTCGATGGGCGCGATCCAGGACCGCACCAGGGAGCATCTCGGCCAGTCCGACAAGGCGATTACCGCCTATCGTCGGCTGCTGCGCCAGGCCATCGAGGATACGAAGAACGGCGGCAAGCCGCTGATGGTGCTCGATCCGTCGAGCGCGCCGAAGCTCACCGGCCCCGCCGCGATCGACGGCATCGGCCCAGCGGATGACTGGCAGGGCTATTGGCAGAAGACCGACCTCAGCAAGCGCAAGGCCGCGAGCTGGGCCAACGGGCACTGATCGCGATTGGTCGATGGCTCAGGGCAAATCCAAATCGGGTCTGAGCTTCGTCGACCGGCACGATCTCTGGTCCGCTGAACAGCGCCGCGCAGCGGCTGCGGTCGAACGGATCATCGCGCGCGAGAAGCTCGAAACCGTCCGCTTCGCGTTCTGCGATCAGCATGGCGTGCTGCGTGGCAAGACGCTGGTGGCTTCGGAAGCCGCGCAGGCGATGCGTGCCGGCGTCGCGATGACGTCGACCTTGCTCGCAAAGGACACCTCGCACCGCACGGTGTTCAAGGTGTTCACGGCGGGCGGCGGTATGGGCGTCGACGAGATGGCCGGTGCCGGCAACTTCACCATGGTGGCGGATCCTTCGACATTCCGCGTGCTGCCCTGGGCCAACAAGACCGGCTGGGTGCTGTGCGACAACTATTTCACCAACGGCAAGCCGGTGCCGTTCTGCACCCGCGCACGCTATCGCGACGCGCTGGCGAAGCTTGCCGAGCAGGGCTTTGGTTTGTTCGCAGGTCTCGAGGTCGAGTTTCAGCTGGTCAGGATCATCGATCCGAAGCTGTCGCCCGACACGCTGACGTGGCAGCCCGAGGCGCCCGCGGTCGAGCACACCACCCACGGCTTTCAGTATCTCACCGAGGCCCGTTTCGATCAGGTCGATCCGATCCTCGAAATCCTGCGCAAGGCCATGCAGACGCTCGGCATGCCGCTGCGCTCGCTCGAGGTCGAGCTCGGTCCGAGTCAATACGAATTCACCTTCGCGCCGCAGCCGGGGCTCGAGGCTGCTGACACCATGGTGCTGTTCCGCAGCGCGCTGAAGCAGGTGGCGCGGCGGCACGGATATCTCGCAAGCTTGATGTGCCGGCCGGGGCTGCCGCATTCCTTCGCCAACGGCTGGCATCTGCATCAGTCATTGGTCGATGCGAAGACGAGCAAGAACTTGTTTGTCTCGAACGACAAGACCGAATTGCTGTCGCCGCTCGGCAATCATTATCTCGCCGGCCTGATCGCGCATGCGCGCGCGGCCGCGGCCTTCACCACGCCGACCATCAATGGCTACAAGCGCTATCACGGCGTCAACTCGATGGCGCCGATCCAGGCGATCTGGGCCAACGACAACCGCGGCGTGATGGTGCGTGTGCTCGGTGCGCCGGGCGATCCTTCGACGCATCTGGAGAACCGAGTCGGCGAGCCGCTCGCCAATCCGTATCTCTACATGGCGTCGCAGATTCACACGGGCCTCGACGGCGTTCAAAAGACGCTCAAGCCCGGGCCGTCAGCCGATGCGCCTTACGAGGTCAAGGCCGAGCCGCTGCCGAAGTCGCTCACCGAGGCGGTCGCCGCGTTGAAAAACAGCGCGTGCTTTCGCGCAGGCTTCGGCAACGCGTTTGTCGACTACTACGCGCGCATCAAGGAGGCCGAGATCGCGCGCTGCGATGCCGAGACTGGCGGCCAGTCAGCGAACGCCAACGAGGTTACGTCCTGGGAGCACAAGGAATATTTTGATCTGGCGTGAGACGGCCGGCCCAAAGCGCGCGCTCAAGGTGTTTCATTTTGAGCCAATGCGAGCGCTAAAATTAATGCGATTTCAGGGACATATATGGTTAACGCTGGGTTGATTCCGCGCTAGCCTCATTCATCTGGTGTGGCATCCAGGAGGCATAAGATGCGTGGTGTTGCGTATGCGCTGATCGCGTCGGCAGCATTGTTGTTCGGTGCGTCGACGTCTGCGTTGGCAGGTTGTTACGGCGGCGAGTGCGAAGGCGTCAGCCCAAACGGCTACGGCTACCGGAGCGGCAGCTACTATCGCTCGGCCCCGTCCTACGAGCGCTACGACGACGGCCCGGGCTATCAGACTTACAGCAGTCCGTCGTATCGGAGTTATGGCGGCGACGGCTACTACGACGATGGACCCCGTTACTCCCGGAGCTATTACGGCCGGTCCAATTATCACACGACCTATTACGAGCGGCCGTCTTACGGCACCTATGACGATGGCGACGGCTACTACAACAGCCGCAGCAGCTATTGCGTGAGCGGCTGCGGTGGCTACTCCAACGGAGAATACGGCGGCGGTGGCTATTCCAACGGCTACGGCGATCGCACCTACGGAAACGGTTACAGCAACGGCTATTACGGTAACGGTTACAGCAACGGCTACTACCGCGACCGCTACTACGGGAGCGGCTATTACGGCAACGGCTATAGCAATGGCTACTACGGAGACCGCTACTACGGCGGCGGCTATGGCTACGGCCGTTCGTATTATCGGCCGTACGGCTACGGTTCCGGCTATGGCCGGTACGGCTATGGCTACGGCGGCTATTACGGCTACACGCCGACGGCGTGCTACGGCGGTGGTTGCACCCAGACCGGCCCGGCCTATGCCTACAATAACTACGGCGGTTACGGCGGCGGTTATGGCTATGGCGGCGGCTGCCACACCGCCTACATCCCGTACGGCTGGACCTGGTACCGCTCGACCAACTGTTAAAACTAGAAACGTCCACTAAAACTGAAACGCGCGCCGGACCCAGACCGGCGCGCGTTTTGTATTTTGATTTGCGTCGATCGCGCCGCTGACAACGGAGTGGCGACCGCTCTCGATCTCTAGACCGTTTCGGCAGTCGCCTTCTGACAAACCGCCGGTGGCGACGGCATCACGACGTCGCGGGCGAGGCCGATCAGCATGAGCGATCGGATCACGGTCCACGACAAATCAATCTCCCACCATTTGTGACCGTGCATGGCAGAGCTCGGGTCGGCATGGTGATTGTTGTGCCATCCATCGCCGTTGCACAGGACTCCGGTCCAGATGTTGTTCCGGCTGAGATCCTGCGTTTCGTAATTCCGATATCCCCAAAGGTGCGCCGCGGAGTTTATGAACCAGGTCTGATGCCAGACGATCACGGTGCGCAGCGGGCCGCCCCAGATCAGCATGCTCCATCCAAGCTGTGCTGCTTCGCCGAAGCTCCATCCAAGGAAAATGCCGGCGCACAGGCCTGACACGAAAAACAGCATCCACGACAGAAAGAAAAGCCCGATCCAGGCGTCGTGCCTGACGAGCCAGGCGTGAAATGAATCGCGCATGAGATCGCGGGCGTAGCGATCGATCACCTTGTGACGATTGAGCTCCGGGTCTTTCACCAGAAGCCAGCCGATGTGCCCCCAAAGGAATCCGCTGAGAGGACTGTGCGGATCGTGGTCGTCGTCAGAGTGATGATGGTGTCGGCGGTGAACCGCGACCCAGAATGCAGGCGCTTCTTCACCGCAGCAGCAGCCCAAGACCGCAATGGTGCGCTCAAGCCACGGCGGGCAGCTGAATCCTCTGTGAGTGAACAACCGGTGGTACCCGATGCTCATCCCCACGGTGCCAAAGAGGAAAATCCCAGCGGCGCAAAGTGCAACCCCGGCCCAGCTGAACAACCACGGAACGAACGCCAGCAATGCGAGCAGATGAACGAAAAGAAAGAACAACGTGTTCCGCCAATTGACCGCCGACCATTTCAACTGCACCCGAGGTTCCTCTTCCGGAAATTCCAGCTTGTTTCGGCGGGACACAAGCCGGAATTGCCCCCAGGATCAAAGTGCAAATTGACGCGCACTCGGATTTAGAACGACTCCATGGGAACCGCTGACGCGGTGGGTTCCCACTCCGGATGTATGCCGGCTTGCGAGGGCGGTGGTTCCGGCTCTGCAGGCTTAGCTCCGAAGGCCCGGAGCCTCATGGCCGGTGCGTTCGACGTATTGCGTGTAGCCGCCGCCGAACTGGTGGACACCCTCCGGCGTCAACTCTAGCACACGATTGGACAGCGCGGCGAGGAAATGCCGGTCGTGGGACACGAATAGCATCGTGCCCTCGTAATCCGCCAGCGCAGTGATCAGCATCTCCTTGGTCGCCATGTCGAGATGGTTGGTCGGCTCGTCGAGCACCAAAAAGTTCGGCGGGTCGAAGAGCATCAACGCCATCACCAGCCGCGCTTTCTCGCCGCCCGAGAGCACCCGGCATCGTTTCTCCACATCGTCGCCTGAAAAGCCAAAAGCGCCGGCGAGCGCGCGCAGCGAGCCCTGGCCGGCCTGCGGGAACGCATCTTCCAGGGTCTCGAATACGGTACGATCGCCGTCGAGCAGATCCATGGCGTGCTGCGCGAAGTAGCCCATCTTGACACTGCCGCCGACCGCGACGGCCCCATCATCGGGCTCGGTCGTGCCGGCGACGAGCTTGAGCAGCGTCGACTTGCCGGCGCCGTTGACGCCCATCACGCACCAGCGCTCCCTGCGGCGCACCACGAGATCGAGCCCGTCGTAAATGGTCTTGCTGCCGTAACGCTTGTGCACCTTCTTGAGGCTGACCACGTCCTCGCCGGAGCGCGGCGCCGGCGGAAATTCGAACTGCACGGTCTGGCGTCGCCGCGGCGGCTCGACCCGCTCGATCTTCTCGAGCTTCTTCACCCGGCTCTGTACCTGCGCGGCATGCGAGGCGCGCGCCTTGAAGCGCTCGATGAACTTGATCTCTTTCGCTAGCATCGCCTGCTGACGCTCGAACTGGGCCTGCTGTTGCTTTTCGTTCAGCGCGCGTTGCTGCTCGTAGAACTCGTAGTTGCCCGAATAGGCGTTCAGCGAGCCGCCGTCGATCTCCACCACCTTGGTGACGATGCGATTCATGAACTCGCGGTCGTGCGAGGTCATCAGCAGAGCGCCCTCGTAGCCCTTGAGAAACGCCTCCAGCCAGATCAGGCTTTCGAGGTCGAGATGGTTGCTCGGCTCGTCGAGCAGCATCACGTCCGGCCGCATCAGCAGAATTCGCGCCAGCGCCACGCGCATCTTCCAGCCGCCCGACAGCGCGCCGACATCGCCGTCCATCATCTCCTGGCTGAAGCTCAGGCCTGCCAGCACCTCGCGGGCGCGCCCCTCCAGCGCATAGCCGCCGAGCTCCTCGAAGCGGCCCTGCACCTCGCCATAGCGGACGATGATGTCGTCCATCTCGTCGGCGCGCTCCGGGTCGGCCATGGCGGCCTCGAGCTCCTTCAGCTCGGCCGCGACGCTGCTCACAGGTCCCGCGCCGTCCATCACCTCGGCCACGGCGCTGCGCCCCGACATCTCGCCGACGTCCTGGCTGAAGTAGCCGATGGTCACGCCGCGATCGACCGACACCTGGCCCTCGTCGGGCTGCTCCTGGCCGGTGACCATACGGAACAGCGTGGTCTTGCCGGCCCCGTTGGGGCCGACCAGGCCGACCTTCTCGCCCTTGTTGAGGGCCGCAGAGGCTTCGATGAACAGGAGGTGATGGCCGTTCTGCTTGCTGATGTTGTCGAGGCGGATCATGGGGACCGGGAGTTGGAAAAGTTCGGCGCCCTTATGCCACGTCAGGCGGTCTGGGGAAGAGCTTTTCGAGCCGCGCCCCGACGATTCGAAAGCCAGCGGCCCGAACGTGATTGACGCCGGCAACTGCCGCATAGTGAAACAGATGCCTGCCGTGCCCAGGGCTCCCCTTTCGGTCCATGGGTGAGAGAGACTGATCATGAGCGATCCGTATGAGCTCCAGCGTTTCGTCGACGCGCAAAACCCGATTTACGAGCGCGTGCTGTCCGAGCTTCGTGGCGGGAGGAAGAAAAGCCACTGGATGTGGTTCGTCTTTCCGCAGATCGAGGGGCTTGGGCGGAGCGAGCTTTCCGTCAGGTTTGCGATTTCGGGACGACAGGAGGGCCAGGCGTATCTCGACCACGCCATCCTGGGACCGCGGCTGCGCGAGTGCACGGCATTGGTCCTGAAGGCTCGCGCGCGGCCGATCGAACAAATCTTCGGTTCGCCGGATGACATGAAATTTCAATCCTGCATGACGCTGTTCGACGCCGTCACGCCAGCAGCTGTGTTCGGCGAGGCCCTGGATGCGTTTTTCGCGGGCCGCCGCGATCAGCTCACGCTGGACGCGCTGGCGCGCTAGCGCCGCGGCGCCGATGGATCGCGCCTGTAACGAGGCCTCTCTTGGCAGTTAATGCCAAGAATAGCTGCTAATGTGGCTGAAAACGCCAATACGGCGGCGTAAGTGCCTGCAAATTAGCAATTGCAGGCTTCGCTGGCGAACTAGGATCGGCCACGACCGAAGCAGAGGCGTCGCCAACATCCGATGCAAGACACGCGCCTGCCAGTTCTGGGCACCAATCTCGTCCGTCGCCTTGATCTGTTGACCTTGCAACTCTTCGTCTCGGTTGCTGAAGAGCGAAATCTGACGCGCAGCGCGGCGCGCGAAGCGATTGCGCCATCGGCCCTGAGCAGACGTCTGGCCGAACTCGAGGCGGCGCTTGACGTCCAGCTGTTTGTCCGCGGCTCAAAAGGCATGTCGCTGACGCCGGCCGGGGAGTCGTTGCTTCACCACGCTCGCACCATCCTGTTGAAGCTGCAAAGCATCGCCGTGGAATTGAACGAGCATTCCCACGGAGTCCGCGGGCATGTGCGCATGCTGGCCAATCTCTCCTCCATTGTGCAGTTCTTGCCGGAAGACCTCCCGGGATTTTTTCGCGACAACCGCCTCATCCGCATCGAGCTTCATGAGTCTTCGAGCGAACAGGTCGTCAGGGGAGTGGAGCAGGGGCGTGCCGACATCGGCATCTGCTCCAATGATGTGGATATCCACGGCCTGGAGCGGTTTGTGTACCGCAAGGATCGCCTGGTCGTTGTTGTGCCTCGCGATCATCCGCTCGCTGTGCGAGACGTTCTGGCGTTCGCCGACACTTTGGACTTCGAGCACATCGGGCTTTACTCGGCCAGTTCCATCTATTTGCGCTCGCAGCACGCCGCCAACCAGGCCGGCAAAGCTCTCAAGCTGCGCATCCATGTTCCAGGTTTCGACGCCGTGTGCCGCATGGTTGAGGCCGGCATGGGAGTAGGCCTGATGCCCGACCGCGCCTTCGAGGTGTTGAGTCGTGGCATGCAGCTGCGGGCCGTGCCGATGTCCGATGTGTGGGCGCAAAGGGTCCTGCTTGTGCTGGTCCGTCGCGCCGATGCACTGCCGGCCGCCGCAAAGCTTCTCCTCCAGCACCTGCTCCCGGACCAGGTGCACCTTCCCGAACCGCTTCGGTCTGCGCATTAAGGCTTAGGCCGCGCGTTCGCCAAACGCGAACGACGCGTTAGCGCAACACGGCTGGATTTCACGCTGCAGCGGATCAATCTGGCGCCCGCTGCATAAGGAACGAACACGTGGCCGGGCCGCTCGATGGAATCCGCGTTGTCGAACTGGGCACCTTGATCGCGGCGCCCTTCGCCGGGCGGCTGTTCGCCGAGCTTGGCGCGGAGGTCATCAAGGTGGAGTCGCCCGATGGTGGCGATCCCCTCCGAAACTGGCGCAAGATTCACAACGGCACGTCGCTGTGGTGGTACATCCAGGCGCGGAACAAAAAATCGATCGCCGTCGATCTGAAGTCTGCGGCGGGGCAAAGCGTCGTTCGGCAGTTGGCGGCCACCGCCGATGTCGTCATCGAGAACTTCAAACCCGGTACCCTGGAACGATGGGGCTTGGGCTGGGATGAACTGCACGCGCTCAATCCCAAGCTGACGATGGTCCGCATCTCGGGCTTTGGCCAGGACGGCCCTTACCGAGACAGGCCCGGATTTGGCGCCATCGGCGAAGCCATGGGTGGTGTTCGCTACACCACCGGCATGCCCGATGGTCCGCCGGTGCGCACCGGGATCAGCCTCGGCGATTCGCTTGCGTCCTTGCATGCAGCTCTGGGCGCGCTCGCCAGTCTGTTGCGCGTCAAGTCCGGCCGGGGCCAGGGCCAGGTGGTCGATGTCTCGCTGGCCGAGAGCGTCTTCAATCTCATGGAGACGCTTGTTCCGGAATTCGACCTTCTCGGCCATGTGCGGACGAGAAGCGGACCGACGCTTCCGGGCATCGCGCCGTCCAACACGTATCGCACGCAAGATGGCGTGTACATCGTGATTGCCGGCAACAGCGATTCCATCTTCAAGCGGATGATGATCGCGATCGGCCGCCAAGATCTGGCCGACGACGCAAGGTTCAGCACGAATTCCGGACGTGTCGAGCATTGCGAATTTCTGGACGCGGCCATCGGTGAGTGGGTTGCGAGGCACCTTGCCTCCGAGGCCCTGCAGCGGCTGGAGGCCGCCGAGGTTCCAAGCGGACGCATCTACACCGCAGCCGACATTGTCAGCGATCCGCACTACCTGGCGCGGGGCATGATTCTGGACAGCCGCTTGCCGGACGGCACGCCGGTCAAGATTCCGGGGATCGTGCCGAAATTCTCAGATACGCCTGGGGCGGTGCGCTGGCTCGGTCCAAAGCTTGGCGAGCACACACGCGATGTGCTGCAGGCTCTCGGGGTCAGCCCCGCCGAGATCGATCGGCTCACCGCGATCGGGGCAATCGGATGATGCGCCCGGCCGTGCACCGGGTTTCGATCCATGAGGTCGCCCCACGCGATGGGCTGCAGATCGAGCCTGTTTTCCTGCCGACCGCCCAGAAAGTATCGCTGGTCGACGCGCTCGCGACGACCGGGATCACAAAGATCGAGGTGTCGTCCTTCGTTTCACCCAAGTCGGTGCCGAACCTCGCTGACGCCGCTCAGGTCTTTGCGCGCATCAAGCGTAATCCTGCGGTCATCTATTCGGCGCTGGTGGCGAATGCGCGCGGCGGCCTCGCCGCCATCGCGGCGGGAGCCGACGAAGTGAACTTCGTGATCTCGGCAAGCGAAACCCACAATCGCGCCAATGTCAGGAAGTCCTGCGCCGAATCCTTCGACCACTGCCGCGAGCTCGCGATCGCCCTGCGAGGCAGGCGTATTCGGTTGAACGGGACGATCGCCACCGCATTCGGATGTCCTTTCGAAGGCCGGCAGTCCGCAGAAAAGGTGCTTGCCTTCGTCGACCGCTATTTGTCGCTCGGCGCGAGCGGCATCACGCTGGCCGACACAACCGGCATGGCCCATCCGGCCCAGGTTGCCGATCTGGTCGCCGATGTCCTGCAGCGATGCGGCGGCGTTCCAGTGACGCTGCACTTTCACAACACGCGCGGAATGGGTCTCGCCAATGTTCTCGCGGCACTCGGAGCAGGTGCAACCTGCTTCGACGCATCCTTGGGCGGGATCGGGGGATGTCCCTTCGCACCGGGGGCAACCGGCAACGTATGCACCGAAGATCTCGTCCACATGGTCGAGGAGATGGGCATTGCGACTGGAGTGGATCTCGCGGCGCTTCTGCGCATTGCGCGGGAGCTGCCCGGCTGGCTTGGACATGACGTGCCGGGCCAGGTGGCGAAGGCAGGACGGTCCTGCGATCTCCATCCAAGCTCGTTCGCGAATCAATAGAACAACAAACGCATCACAGGAGGAAACGTCGTGAACACGGCTTGGCGCATCGTGATCTTGGTGACATCCGTCATCGGCTGGGCAGTCCCGTCTGCCGCGTCCGCAGAGAATTATCCATCGCGCGTCGTCACGATGATCGTTCCTGCGGCTGCCGGCGGGACGACCGATTTTGCCGCGCGAATGCTGGTTGAGATGATCGGCAGCTCGCTCGGCCAGCCGATCGTGATCGAAAACAGAGGTGGTGCCAGCGGCAACATCGGCAACAAGGCCGTGGCGCACGCGTCGCCCGACGGATACACGCTGCTCATGGCCTACTCCGGCTATCAAGTGGCCAACAAGACCCTCTTCCAAAACCCAGGCTGGGATCCGATCACGGACTTTGTGCCGGTGGCCCTGGTGTTGAAAGCACCCCACGTGGTGCTGGTCCGAAAAAACCTGCCGGCCAACAACCTGCGTGAGCTCATCGCGTACGCCAAGGCGAAGGGCAATCTCAATTACGCATCGTCCGGCGTCGGCTCCATTCAACACATCGGCGGAGAGCAGCTGAAGCAGATTGGCGGCTTCGACATGGCGCACGTGCCATACCGCGGCGCCGGACCGGCGATGAACGACTTGATTGGAGGCGTGGTCGACCTCTTCATCACCACGCCGCCTTCGGCGGTTGCCCATGTGCGATCCGGTGTGGTGAAGGCCCTGGCCATGGCCGCACCCGAACGCCATCCGATGCTGCCGGATATCCCGACCTCCAAGGAAGAGGGAGTCCCTTCGTTTGAGCTCGTCGCGTGGTTCGCCGTCTATGCCCCCGCCAACACGCCGCGGCCGATCGTCGACAAGCTTTCGCAGGCCATCGCCGCGGCCGTTAACAGCGGCCAGTTCCGGGAGAAGGTCGAAGCGCAAGGTGCCTACGCGGCATATCTTGATTCCGCCGACCTTGCCCGCTTTACCAAAGAGGAGCTGCAATACTGGAGCGGCGTGATATCCAAGGCTGGCATCAAAGCCGAGTAGCTACGCCTCGGCAGCGCCGCTCGACACCTGCTGCTGGCTGGCTGGTCGCTCGCTTACGCGTCGACGCTCGCGGCCAGCGCGTTTTCCTGGATGAAGTCGCGGCGCGGCTCGACCTCGTCGCCCATCAGCTTGGCGAAGATGTCGCTCGCTTCGTCGATCTCCTTGACCTTCACCTGGAGGAGCGAGCGGGCGTTGGTGTCGAGCGTGGTCTCCCAGAGCTGCCCCGGGTTCATCTCGCCCAGCCCTTTGTAGCGTTGCAGCGTGAGCCCCTTGCGGGCGGTGCTGGTGACCGCTTCGAACAGGCTGACCGGCCCGTGGATCGACGTCTCCTCGTCCTTGCGGCGCAGCGCGCCCCGCCGCCCGTACACGGTCTGCAGCGCGGCAGCGTATTCGTCGAGCTTGCGGGCGTCGGCCGAGTTCAGCAGCGCGTAGTCGATCAACGCGACCTCCTTGACGCCGCGCACCATGCGCTCGAACAGGAAGCCCTCGCCCTCGACGAACTTGCCTTCCCAGCCGCGCTCGGTCTCATCGGACAGCGTGTCGAGCCGCTTGGCGATATAGGCCGCGGCCTGTCCTGCGGCCTGCGGGTCCGCAATGACCTTGGTGTTGAGCACGCCGGCGATCGCCGCCTGCTCGACGACCTTGCGATTGTAGCGGCTGTGGATGCCGGCCAGCACGTTACGGATGATGCGGCCCTGCTCGACCAGGTCGTGCAGGTCGTGGCCGGCGCGCTCATCGCCCGAGAAGGTCTTGAACACGGCTTCATCGAGGCCGGTCCCGATCAGGAAGTCCTCCAGCGCGCGTTCGTCCTTGAGGTACTGCTCGGACTTGCCGCGGGCGACTTTGTAGAGCGGCGGCTGCGCGATGTAGAGATGGCCGCGCTCGATCAGCTCCGGCATCTGCCGGTAGAAGAACGTCAGCAGCAGCGTGCGGATGTGGGCGCCGTCGACGTCGGCGTCCGTCATGATGATGATCTTGTGATAGCGCAGCTTGTCGGGCGCGAATTCCTCGCGGCCGATGCCGGTGCCGAGTGCGGTGATCAGCGTGCCGATCTCCTGGCTCCCCAGCATCTTGTCGAAGCGCGCGCGCTCCACGTTGAGGATCTTGCCGCGCAGCGGCAGTACCGCTTGGAATTCGCGGTTGCGGCCCTGCTTGGCGGAGCCGCCGGCCGAGTCGCCCTCGACGATGAACAGCTCGGACTTGGACGGGTCGCGCTCCTGGCAGTCGGCGAGCTTGCCGGGCAGCGAGTTGACGTCGAGCGCGCCCTTGCGCCGGGTCAGCTCGCGCGCCTTGCGCGCCGCCTCGCGGGCGGCGGCAGCTTCGACCACCTTGCCGACGATGCCCTTGGCCTCGGCCGGATGCTGCTCGAACCAGGCGGCAAGACGGTCGTTGATGATACCTTCGACCGCAGGCCGCACCTCGGACGAGACCAGCTTGTCTTTCGTCTGCGACGAGAACTTCGGATCGGGGACCTTCACGGACAGCACGCAGGTCAGGCCCTCGCGGCAATCGTCGCCGGTGAGGTCAACCTTCTCCTTGCGCGCGCCGCCCATGGACTCGGCATAGCCGGTGACCTGACGCGTCAGCGCGCCGCGGAAGCCCGCGAGATGCGTGCCGCCGTCGCGCTGCGGAATGTTGTTGGTGAAGCAGAGCACGGTCTCGTGGTAGCTGTCGTTCCACGTCATCGCGCATTCGACCGTGATGCCGTCGCGCTCGGAAGTGATCATGATCGGCGCGGGGATCAGCGCGTTCTTGTTGCGGTCGAGATATTTGACGAATTCCTCGACGCCGCCCTCGTAGCGCATCTCGTCGCGCTTCTCGACCGCGTGGCGCATGTCGGACAGCACGATGTTGACACCGGAATTCAGGAAGGCCAGTTCGCGCAGCCGGTGCTCCAGCGTGGCGAAATCAAATTCGGTCTGCGAGAAGGTCCGCGGCGAGGGCAGGAAGCTCACTTCGGTGCCGCGCTTGTCACCGGCGGCGCCGACTTCCTTCAGCGGCGCCACCGGGTCGCCGTCACGGAACTCCATGAAGTGTTCCTTGCCGTCGCGCCAGATGGTGAGCTTCAGCCAGGTGGACAGCGCGTTGACGACCGAGACGCCGACGCCGTGCAGGCCGCCGGAAACCTTGTAGGAGTTCTGGTCGAATTTTCCGCCGGCGTGCAGCTGGGTCATGATGACCTCGGCCGCCGACACGCCCTCTTCCTTGTGGATGTCGGTCGGAATGCCGCGGCCGTTGTCGCGCACCGTGCAGGAGCCGTCAGGATTGAGCTGCACCGTCACCTCGGTGGCGTGGCCGGCCAGCGCCTCGTCGATCGCGTTGTCGACGGCCTCGTAGACCATATGATGCAGGCCCGAGCCGTCATCGGTGTCGCCGATATACATGCCCGGCCGCTTGCGCACCGCGTCGAGGCCCTTCAGGACCTTGATCGAGTCTGCGTCATAGTCGGTGGGGATGTTGCGGGCGGGCTCGGCCATGCAATCTGCCTTCGAATCGCTTCCAAAATTGCCGGAGAATCAGCCTGATTTGGCACGAAACGACACGTGCCGTACAGGGCTAATTAGACCCGACTAATATGTTGATTCAAAGGCGGTTTTTAAAGGGGCAGGGGATCGAAAAACAGGGCCCGTTCAGTGCCCCGAATGACGCCTGTGAGACGGCTCTCTGGCAGGCGAATTTTTAACCTTCTCAGGATCGCGACCCGGGCTAAAGCCGCCCTTGTCGGAGCTCTGCGGCGGTAGCGCGAACTTGTCCAGCACGCTGGTGCCCGCGCTGTAATCCGGCGCGGGGCGCGTCAGGCAGCCCAGGACTTCGGTCCAGAATTCGACCTCGTCCATGTCACGGCGTAGCCGATCAACGGCATCCTGCAACCGCCGCGCAATTCTTTCTCTCGCCGGCTCGACGGCGGCCATGGGTCGCTCCCCGGCCTTTTCGATGGGCCGTTTTGTCGTCTTGGTACTGAGGTAAAGCGGCTGCGGCCTTGATGTTCCAGGAAGCCGACATTGGCGAGCGATCAATACTTCGCTACGGGTATGGAACCGATTACACGCCGCGGCGAATCTGACCGCCGCCGACCGTGAAAATATCGGCTCGGTCCGCAATGTCGGCGAAGGCCGCGGGATCGGCGCCGGTCACGAAGACCTGGGCGCCGAGACGGCCCAGTGCGTCGTAGAGCGCCGCTCGGCGTCCGGGATCGAGATGGGCGACCACCTCGTCGAGCAGCAGCACCGGGGCAAAGCCCGTCATCTCGGCGAGGAGCCCTGCGTGCGCCAGCACCAGGCCGATCAGCAGCGCCTTCTGCTCGCCGGTCGAGGCGTCCGCGGCCGGAATATTTTTCGGCGCATAGACCACGGTGAGGTCGGTGAGATGCGGGCCGTCGAGCGTGCGGCCCGCCGCAGCGTCGCGCGGCCGGTTGTCTTTGAGGATTGCGCGATAGCGTTCCTCGATTTCGACCGCGGGATGGCTGAGCAGCCCTTGCTCCATCCAGCCGTTCAGCGCGATCTCGGCCGACGGAAAGACCTCGTCGCGGCGCTGCGCCAGCGCGCCCTGCAGGCGCTGCACGGTCTCGGAGCGTCCCGCAGCGACCGCAACCGACAGCTCCGCGGTCTCGTGCTCGATGGCGTCGAGCCAATGCGTGTCCGGCCGCTGTTCTTCCAGCAGGCGGTTGCGCGAGCGCAGGCTCCGCTCCAGCGCAGAAACGCGGCTCGTATGCTCGGCATCGACCGCGAGCACCAGGCGGTCGAGAAAGCGCCGCCGCTCGGATGCAGGCCCCATGAACAGCTGATCCATCACCGGCGTGAGCCAGATGATCCTGACGTGGTCGGCGAAGGCCGCGGCCGAGCCGACCGGCTCGCGGTCGACGCGGCAGAGCCTGCTGCGCGTCGTGTCCTCGCCGGTCGAGGGCTCGTTGCCGGTGCCGAGCGTGGCGAGCCCGAGCATGCCCTCGATCTCAGCGGACACCGCCCAGGAGCCATCGCCCTCCGAGAACGCCACCTCGTCGAGCGTGGCGCGGCGCAGGCCGCGTCCGGGTACCAGAAACGAGATCGCCTCGATCAGATTGGTCTTGCCGACGCCGTTCGGCCCGGTCAGCACCACGAGGTTCCGCTCGATCGCGACCGAGGCCGCGCGATAGCTGCGAAAGTTCGTCAGCGCGAGGCGGTTGATGCGGGCGGCACTGGGCATGGCTATGGGGTAGCCACGAGTTGGCGAACCGACAAGGGGCGCAGTGGCCGGATGAACCGCGAGAACGCGATCACACCCGCATCGGCATCAGCACGTAAAGCGCGCCCTTGGCGTCCTTGTCCTGGATCAGCGTCGGCGAGCCGGGATCGGCGAGCTTGAGAATTGCCACTTCGCCGTCGAGCTGAGCCGCGATGTCGAGCAGGTAGCGCGAGTTGAAGCCGATATCGAGCGGATCGGCGTCGTACTCGACCTCGATCTCCTCGGTGGCGCTGCCGGAGTCCGGATTGGTCACCGACAGGATCAGCTTGCCGCCTGAGAGCGACAGCTTCACGGCGCGGCCTCGCTCGCTCGACACGGTCGAGACGCGGTCCACTGCGGCCTGGAAGTCTTTCTTGTCGATCACGAGCTCCTTGTCGTTGCCGCTCGGGATCACGCGCTGATAGTCCGGGAACGTGCCGTCGATCAGCTTCGAGGTCAGCACGACATTGCCGATCGAGAAGCGGATCTTGGCCGACGACAGCTCGATTGCGACCTCGGCCTCGTTGTCCTCGATCAGCCGCAGCACCTCGGTGACGGTCTTGCGCGGCACGATCACGCCCGGCATGCCGTTGGCGCCGGCGGGCAGCGTCAGATCGGTCTGCGCCAGCCTGTGACCGTCGGTCGCGACCGCGCGCAGCGTCTGCGCTTTTCCGGTGCCCGCGACGTGCAGGTAGATGCCGTTGAGGTAGTAGCGCGTCTCCTCGGTCGAGATCGCAAACTGCGTCTTGTCGATCAGCCGCTTCAGATCCGACGCCGGCAGCGTGAACTTGTGCGTCATGTCGCCGGCCGCGAGATCGGGGAAGTCGCTCTCCGGCAGCGTCTGCAGTGTGAAGCGCGAGCGTCCGGCGCGGATCGCCAGCACGGCGCGGTCGGTCGACGATTCCAGCACCACCTGCGAGCCCTCGGGGAGCTTGCGCACGATGTCGTAGAACATGTGGGCCGGCACCGTGGTCGAGCCGGCCGGCGCCACGTCCGCCGCGATCGACTCGATCACCTCGAGATCGAGGTCGGTGGCCTTCAGGCTCAGCGCCGATTTCTCGGCGCGAACCAGGACGTTCGCCAGAATGGGGATCGTATTCCGCCGTTCGACCACGCGGTGAACATGGCCCAGCGATTTCAGAAGTTCGGCACGCTCGACAGTGACCTTCATGACAAGCCTCGGTGGGTCCCGAAAGTGGCGTGAATGCTTGGTTTCCGCAAGGCTTGTGGTCCCGGAACCGTGGGTTTTCCCTGCGATTCACCCGCCAAAAGGCGCGCAAAAAGGCCCTCCCCAAGGACTACAAGGGGGAGGGCCCAATTGCCACGTCCAATGGGCCTTGCGGCCGGGCGCTATTCCTGGAGTTGACGCTTCAGGACCTCGATTTCGTCGGCCAGCATGGCGTCGTTGCCGACCAACCCCTCGATCTTGCGGACCGCGTGCAGCACGGTCGTATGGTCGCGGCCGCCGAAGCGCCGGCCGATCTCCGGCAGCGAGCGGAGCGTCAGGGTCTTGGCCAGATACATGGCCACCTGCCTGGGCCGGACCACGTTGGCGGTCCTTCGCGACGACAGAAGATCGGCGCGGCTGACATTGTACTGGCGCGCCACGATGCGCTGGATGTCTTCGATCTTGACCCGCTTGGGCTCCTGCGGCCGGATCAGGTCGCGCACCTCGCGCTCGGCCATCTCCATGGTCACCGGCTGGCCGGTGAGCTTGTTGTGGGCGAGGAGGCGGTTGACCGCGCCTTCGAGATCGCGGCCGTTGTGGGTCACCGATTTGGCGATATAGGCCAGCACCGGCGGCGGCACGTCGAAGCCCGGATGATACTGCCGCGCCGCGCCAACGCGGGTCTTCAGGATCTCGAGCCGCAGTTCTTCGCCGAGCCCGCCCATCTCCACCACCAGACCGCCGGCAAGCCGCGAGCGGACGCGGTCGTCGAGGCTTTCAAGATCGGTCGGCGCGCGGTCGGCGGCGATCACCACCTGGCGGCCGGCATCGATCAGCGCATTCAGCGTGTGGCAGAATTCGCCCTGGGTCGCCTTTCCCTGCAGGAACTGCAGGTCGTCGATCACCAGCACATCGATGCCGCGCAGCGCTTCCTTGAAGGCGAGCGCGGTCTGCGTGCGCAGCGCGGAGACGAAGCCGTACATGAATTTCTCGGCGGTGAGGTAGAGCACCTTGCGCTCGTTGCCCTGGTTGCCGGCCCAGGTGATGGCCTGCAGCAGATGCGTCTTGCCGAGCCCAACGCCGGAATGGATGTAGAGCGGATTGAACATCACCGGCTCGCCGCGGCGCGCCACCGCGACCTGCTTGGCGGCCGCGTGGGCCAGCGTGTTGGAGCGGCCGACGACGAAGCTTTCGAACGTCAGGCGCAGGTCGAGCGGCGAGCCGCCGAGCGCGTCGTGACCGCTCGACACCGGCGCATAGGCTGCGCGCAGGTCGCCGATATCGAGCCGCGGCAAGCGGCCGTCGCGCACCGTCTCGGGCACGTCCGGAGCTTTGGCCTTCGGCTGCACCGTGCGGATTACGGCGCTGCGAACGGTGACGTCAACCTTCTGAAGCCCAGCCGCTTCCTGCTGCCAGCAGGCGAGCACCCGTTCGATATAGTGCGACTGAATCCAGCTCTTGAGAAATCGTGTGGGCACCGATAACCGCGCGGTGACGCCGTCGAGGCCGTCGAGCTCCATGCTCTTGAACCAGCTCTGAAAGACGTCCTCACCGACTTCGGCGCGGAGGCGCTCCTTCACTTTATGCCAGCGCTCCTGATCCGGGGTGGTCATTGGCTTTTCTTCTTTCGTTTTGAAGGTTGAAGGAAACTCGGTGAAACGCATGACGGCTCCAGGAGACTGAAACGCAGACTCAACAAGAGACGCCGATGCCGTTACGCGAGACATCACTCAACGCGTTTTGACGAAGATGGTGGTGGTGGAGGATCTATCCCCGCGGAGGCGGGGGAGAGATCGAAGCGATGCGGTCGACCTGGATCGTCAACCGCCTGAGGGATGCGGTCTCAAGCACGGCGTGGGCCCTCCTTCCGCGCGCGAAAAACAAAGCCCGTGAACGGGCGTCATTGTCACGCTGGTTTTAGGAGTAAATACCCGCCGTCCGGCCATGCTTCGCCCCTCCCCATTACGGATGCCGCAATGGAAATATTGCTTGAGATTTTAAAGTACAAAGACCTCAGCGCCCGGGGCGCCAACCCCTGCCGACTAACTTTCACGAAGCACAGACGATGGAAGACTGCATCAAGTTCTTTGCGAACATTTCGCTGAGGCAAGAACACCAGGAGACTTTTCTGGCGCACTCATCCTCGATGAGCTTGATTAGTTTCTCTCGACTTGTTCGTGGGCAACCCGGAAGCGAATTCAAAATAGCACGCTGTCCTGCCTCTGCAACGATTAACGAAGCGAAAATTCAGACAGCGTCTGTCATCGGGCCGAAATGCAACACTGTGAGGTCCGGGCAAATTGTGGCGCAAAGCGTTGAATCATCGCGCGATTAAGTGTCACGAAAGGGCAACAAAAAAACTCACTTAGCGATTGCCTCCGTCGTTCATCAATGCGGCGGCCGATTTCCCGGATTCAGACTCCTCGCCCGCGTGTATCCCCTAACTCATTTCGGCACATAATAAATTCTTAATCGATGATTCAGGGTAGTCGGTCCGCAGCGAGACGGTTGCGCGCGTTGGATTCAGAATCGTGGGAATAGGTAACACTACTTATATACGCGGTTCTCGCTGGCGCTGTGACAAAGCTGCCACAAAAACTTCATGCAGCAAGAACGCAAACGCCGCGCGGATGTCTCACATCCACGCGGCGATCATCTAGCACAACAGAAAATTCGCTGCCTGCGCTGAGCGGGAGTTGTGCGCAGCTTTGCGCGCTCAATTCACCGAAAGCTCAAGCGCCTCGCTGGCGGGATTACTTGCCGAGCTTGGCGATCTGCTTCGTCAGGCGCGACACCTTGCGGCTCGCGGCGTTGCGATGAACCTGACCCTGTTGTGCGCCGCGGATCAGCGCGGGCTCGGCACCCTTCATCGCTTCGAGCGCCTTGTTGCGGTCGCCGGAGGCGATCGCCTCTTCGACCTTGCGGACTGCGCTGCGCATACGCGAACGGCGCGCCTTGTTGACTTCGGTGCGGCGCGCGATCTTGCGCGCGGCTTTGCGGGCGGACGAGGTGTTGGCCATGTACTCTTGAGCCTGTTTGCGACGGCGAAAAACTTCGAACCGTCAGGGTCATAAATAATCGAGGCGGCGAGGGCTCTCGCCGCCAGTTGGGCCGCCTTATAGGGCAGAAGGCCCGAAACCGTCAATGTCCGCCGATTGGGGCTATCTCCGGGCGCTCCGGCAGCACCCCGGCGTCGTGGGCATAGACCCAGGCCACGGCCCGGTACGACCAGTCGGTCATGCCCCGGGCCATGGCGGCGTCGCGCTCGATTTGGCCCGGTCCGTCAGGCATATGGAACCGGGTCTTGTTCTCCCAGGATTGCTCCTGAATCCGTGAGGCGCGGGGCCGGCGCACGGCCTCGTAGAGCTTCAGCGCCCCCTCGACGTCATCGCCGCACTTGTCGAAGCAGGCCGCAATCGCCGCCCCGTCCTCGATGGCCTGGGCGCCGCCCTGGCCCATGAAGGGCAGCATCGGATGGCAGCAGTCGCCCAACATGGTGACCCGGCCGTAGGTCCATTGCTTCAGCGGCTCGCGGTCGAACACCGCCCAGATGAAGGTCTCGTCGACCGCGTCGATGACCCGCTGCACCATCGGGTGCCAGCCCGCATAAGCCTCGCGCAGATCATCGACGCTGCCGGGCTCGGTCCAGGACTCGCTGCGCCAGCCGTCCTGTTCGACATGCCCGACGAAGTTCAAATATTTCCCGGCCGAGACGAAGTAATGGATGAAATGCCGGCCCGGGCCGAGCCACGCGGTGGATTCCCGCGGCAGGTCGGTGACCTTCTCGGCCGGAATGAGCCCGCGATAAGCCCGGCAGGCAAAGCGCGGCTCTTCGCGGCCGAGCAGCGCACGGCGCACGCTGGAATGGATGCCGTCGGCCGCGATCACGGCGTCGAACTCCGCGTGCGTGCCGCCCGCGAAATCGACGCGCACGCGATCACCGGTCTGCGCGAGACCGGTGCAGCGGTGCGCCAGGAACACGCGTTCGGCCGGCACCGCCTTGGCGAGGATCGCGTGCAGATCGCCGCGATGGAAAATGTAATGCGGCGCGCCGAACTCGGCCGCGATGGCGTCGCCGAGCGGCGTCTTGGTCAGCGTCTTGCCGTCCTGCCAGCGGCGCTGGTGCATGAACGGCGAGCGGAACGCGACCCTGGCGCATTCGTCGCCGAGCCCGAGCCGGATCAAAAGCCGCGAGGCGTTCGGGCCGATATTGATGCCGGCGCCGACTTCCGAGAGCCAGCGCGCCTGCTCGTAGACGCGCACGTCGTAGCCGGCCCTGAGCAGATGGATGGCGGCGGCGAGCCCGCCGATGCCGCCGCCGATCACGCCGATCGAGATGTCCCGCGGCGCCATGGTGTCCCCCGCGGCCGCGGTCCCGTTACGCGACGCGCTTGCCGCGCACCTGATCGTAGCCGGCTACGACCGCGGCGCGGTCGCCGGCCGAGAACGGCGCGAGCGGCGGCTTCATGCGCGCCAGCGCCGGATCGGCGTGGATGTGCGACAGGAGCGCCTTGACGCCCGACACCAGCGGCTTGCCGTCGAACAGCTTGCGGATCGTGACGGCACCGTCGTGCGCCGCCTTGTCGCCCTTGGCCCAGGCCAGCTGGCAGAGATCGGCGTTGAGGTTCGCGGTCGCCGAGATGCAGCCCGCGAATGCGCCGCTGCGCGCCTCGAGCAGCACCGCCTCGGTCGAGGGGAACACGTCGAAGTGCTTTCCGATCGCCGCGGCTTCCTTGGCGTAGTTCATATCGCCCGAGGAATCCTTCAGGCCGACGATGCGGTTGCCGAAGGTGTCGAGCAGCCGCTTCACCAGCGCGACGTGCCAGTGCAGGCCGGACTGCTGCGGATAGTGATAGAGGTAGAGCGGCACGGGCTTGCCCGCCGTGGCCTTCACGATGGTGTCGATATAGGCGACGAGGCCGTCGTCCGGCACGCCTTTGTAGTAGAACGGCGGCAGCACCAGCGCGCCGGCAAAGCCGAGCTCGGCCGCATAACGCGTGAGCGCCATGGCATCGGCGACGGCCGCGGCGCCGGTGCCGACCATCATGCGGTCGAGCGGCAGGCCCGCCGCTTTATACGCATCCATCACCCGCTTGCGCTCCTCCAGCGAGAACGACGTCGCCTCGCCGGTGGTGCCGAGCACGTTCAGCCCATCGCAGCCGTTGTCGATCAGATAGCGCGCGAGCTTGGTGGCGCGCGCGGTGTCGGGCGAGCCGTCCTCGTTGATCGGGGTGGCGACGGCGGCGATGACGCCGCGGAGCTTGGTGTCGGCCATAATTGGGTTCCTTTAAGGCTTTGAACCGGTCATTCGGCCGCATAAAACAGGACGCGGACCGGCGGGACAAGCCCCGGCGGCTCGTGCAAGCTATGCTCTCTGTCGCGTTAATTGCCGGATGGAATGCTCATGCGCCTTTTTGTTGCTTTGCTGCTCGCCGCCGTCGCTGTCGCTCCCGCCGCCGCCCAGCAGGCCAATCCTGTTCAATCCAAAAAGCCCGCTCAGCCAAAATCCACGCAGTCCGCTCCGCCGAGCCAGCCTGCCCCGGCAAGCCAGCCCAAGAAGGAGGCCTCGCCGGAAGAGCTCATGCGGCAGCGTGTCATCCTGCGGGAGCGCTTCAACAGGGGCTGGGACATCCAGCCGGAAAGCCCGCAGGATCGGGAGCGGCGGTGCAAGCGCGAAGCCAGGAAGCAATATTCGGCCCTGCATCCCTTCAAGCGGCGCAAGTTCGTGAAGGAGTGCGTCGCCCACGCCAGATCCTGACGGGCTTCGGCGCGATCCAATAATTTTTGTACGGGCAGGAATCCTTAACTCCTCTCGCAACGTCGTGGAGGCAGGACCAAACCAGGGAACCTGCGCCATGAAACGGATGCTCGTGCGCTATAAGACCAAGCCCGAGGCCGCGGACCTCAATCAGCGGCTGATCGAAGCCGTGTTCCAGGAGCTGCACGCCAAGGCGCCGGACGGCGTGCAATACCTGGCGCTGCGGCTCGGCGACGGCAGTTTCGTGCACTTCGTGCAGGGAAAAACCGATATCATCCCGGCGCTCGACGCGTTCAAGCCATTCGGCGGCGGCATCAAGGAGCGCTGCCTGGAGCCGCCGCTGCAGACCGAGGCGACGATCGTCGGCAACTACAGGGCGCTGCCCGAATAGGGCCAAGTTCTGTGAAAAGCTCGGTGAGCATGAGCGTGCCCGCGGCGGTCAACCCAAACCAAGGCCTCGATGCGGCTCTCAGCGAGTTGCGGCCGAAGCTGCATCGGTTCTGCGCGCGCATGACCGGCTCGGTCGTCGATGGCGAAGACATCGTGCAGGAGGTCTGCGTCAAAGCCATCGAGGCCGCGACTGATGTCGGCAACATCGAAAATCTCGAAGCCTGGCTGTTCCGGATCGCGCACAACGCCGCATTGGATTTCCTGCGCCGCCGCAATCGCCAGCGCGCTGCGCTTTCGGACGAGGCCACGGAGATGATCGCCGATCCCACCGCCGATGCCGATCGCCGCATGGTCGCCGCCGCAAGCCTGCGCGCCTTCATGGAGCTCACCGCGATCGAGCGCAGCGCGGTGATCCTGATGGATGTGCTGGGCTACAGCCTGGACGAGATCGGCTTCATCTCCGGCGCAACCATCCCGTCCATCAAAGCGGCGCTGCACCGTGGACGCGGGCGGCTGCGCGCACTTGCGAGCGCGCCTGACGACCGGCCCTGGCCTGTGCTGTCGGCCGCCGAGAGCGCGCGGCTCACCGAATACACCGCGCTGTTCAACGCCCGGGACTTCGACGCCATCCGCGACATGCTGGCCGACGATGTCCGGCTCGAGCTCGTCAACCTGCGCCGGCTGAAGGGCAAAGCGGTCGCGACCTATTTCGGCAATTACGCGCGGGTAACCGATTGGCATGTGACGCCCGGACTGATCGACGGTCGGCCGGTCGTCCTGGTGCGTGAGGGCGACGACGCATCAGCGCCGCCGAGCTATTTCATCATGCTGGAATGGGCGGACGGCAAGATCGTCAACATCCGCGACTTCCGCTACGCGCGCTACGCGGTCGAAGGCGCCGCCGTGATCGCGCTGCCTTCGTGACAGCCATGCGTTGCCGCCGGCATGGGACGGAGTGGGCCGTCTTGCTTCCGCGCAGATTGTGACGGACCATCGCCCGCGAAGAAGATTCCACGCGTTCTTTCAGACGAAACTCGTGGCGATCGCGGGAGGATCACGATGAATTGGCGCGCAACAGTCTCGGCTCTGGCGTTGGTGGTGACGCTGCATCATCCCGCGATTGCCCAGTCGTCCGAGAAGACCAGCGTCATCCACGTGTCGTCCGGCGACGTGCAGGGCCTCGCGGTCAATGGCGTCGGCCAGTTCCTCGGCATTCCCTACGCGGCGCCGCCGACAGGCGAGCTGCGCTGGCGGCCGCCGCAGGAGCCCGCGGCGTGGAAAGAGACGCGCGAGGCCACGAAGTTCGGCGGCACCTGCGCGCAGCAGCAGCGCGGCGTGTTCGCGGCGCCGAGCAACACCGAGGACTGCCTTTACCTGAACGTCTACACGCCCGAGACCAAGCCGCAGGCGAATGCCAGGCGCCCGGTGATGGTGTGGTTCTATGGCGGCGGGCTGTTCAGCGGCGAGAGCAACGATTACGACGGCAGCAAGCTTGCGAGCCGCGGCGGCGTCATCGTGGTGACGCTGAACTTCCGGGTCGGCGCGCTGGGCTTCCTCTCGCATCCGGCGATCAATGCCGAAGGCCATCCGTTTGCCAATTACGGCATCATGGACCAGCAGTTCGCGCTGCGCTGGGTGCAGCGGAACATCGCGGCCTTCGGCGGCGATCCGGGCAACGTCACGATCTTCGGCCAGTCCGGCGGCGGCACCGCCGTGATGGCCAATCTGCAATCGCCGCTGTCGAAGGGGCTGTTTCACAAGGCCATCAACCAGAGCGGCACGCGCATCGCGCTGACCACGCCTGAGATGTCGCTGAAGCTCGGCCAGGAGTTTGCGACCGCCGCGGGCTGCGCCGACCAGAGCGCGGCGTGTCTGCGCGCGCTCAGCGTCGAGCAGGTGCTGAAGAGCCAGGCGCCCGTCGTCAGCCGCGTGTCGGATTTTCCGTCGGTCGACGGCACCGTCATTACCAAGTGGGCCTACGAGGCGTTCCGCGACGGCGACTACAACCGCGTACCGATCATGACCGGGCTGGTGCAGGACGAGCAGGCGTTCTTCCTGCCCGAGGCCAACACCAAGAAGCCGCGCACCGCTGAAGAAGTGCAGCGCTACGCGGCGAGCTACGGCACCGAGCACGTCGACACGATCATGGCCAAATATCCGCTTGCGAGCTATCCGAGCCCGAGCCTCACCGAGATTGCCATGGCGCAGGGCGCCAAGGCCTGCACGGCGCGGATTCTCAATGCGCAATGGTCGAAATACGCGTCGCTCTATGCCTATCAGTTCGAGGACCGCACCGCGCCGTCGTACTTCCCCGAGGTCAGCTATCCGATGCGCGCCTACCACACCGCCGAGCTGCAGTACCTGTTTCCGCTGTTCCGCGGCGGGCAGGGCACCTCGCATCCGTTGAACGCCGGGCAGCAGAAGCTGTCCGACACCATGGTCGACTACTGGACCACCTTCGCGCGCACCGGCAATCCCAACCGCGACGACGCGCCGAACTGGCTCGCCTACACGGCCGGGAAGGACAACGTCCTGGTGCTGAACCAGCCGGCGCCGAAGATGGCCTATGGCTATGGCGCCGCGAATGATTGCGCCATGTGGGACAAGATCCTGCCGTTCAAATAGCGCTCACCACCGCACGGCCGGCGGCGCGAGCCGCCCGCCCGCCGCGGTGCGCACGCGCAGCGCCGACTGCTTCGCCTCGCGCACGATCCGGTCGACGTCGTAGCCCACGAGCTTGCCGCCGCGTTTGACGATGCGGCCGTCCACCAGCACGGTGTCGACGTTGGAAGGCGCCGCCGCCTGCACCACCGTGGTCTCGACATTGGCGATCGGCGCGATGTTCACGTCGCGGCCGCTGATCAGGATGATGTCCGCGCGCTTGCCGACCGTGAGCGAGCCGGTGACATCGCCCAAGCCGAGGGCCTTGGCGCCGTTGATAGTCGCCATCTCGATCGCCTCGCGAAACGTCATCTCGGGCAGGTTCTCGCTCGGCGTGCCCTTCCAGGGCATGCCGAGATTCCAGGTCACCCGCATGGTCTCGAACATGTTGAGCGGCGCGATGGACGTCGCGTCGAACGACAGCGAGATCAGCACGCCGGCTTTGCGCATGCGCATCAGGCAGTCGCGCGCGTCGCCGGTGCGGCTCAGCCGCATCTCCGACAGCGTCGAGAAGCTGAGCGGCGTCTGGGTGCGTGCCATCGCGGCGGCGTCCGCATCGCTTGCCGGGACGTAGTGGCAGATCAGCAGGTCCGGCCCGAGCCAGCCCTTCTTGTCGTAGTCCTCGGCGTCGAGCGTGTTGGGTCCGGACTGCCCGGCATGGAGCGCAACCTTGAGCTTGCGATCGCGCGCCTGCTTCATGTCCTCGAAGTATGTCGGCTCGTCGCTCTGCGAGAGGCCGCGCAGGTTCACGCCGAAGGTCACGAGACCTTCGAAGGCCGAGCCCGCGCTGAAGTAGTTCGCCTTGACGCGGTCGATGTCGGCGAAGCTCAGCGGCTCGTTGCGCGGCATCTGGTCGACGTGGCCGTAGGAATAGCGGGCACGCAGCATGCATTCGCGATGCGCCTGCAACTCGGCGTCGGCATGCGCGGGTGTCCGCGTGTTGTGCGACCAGTTGTGCACCGTGGTGATGCCGGCATTGGCGCATTCGGCGAGACCCAGCGTGACGCTGCGGTAGAAATCGATCGGCTCGTAGAGCTTCGAGGTCGCGGTCTTGGCCGGGAAATAGCCGAAGCCGCCGTCGCCTGGGAAGTTGCGGCCGATCGAGCTCCACATGTGATGATGCGTCTCGACGAAGCCCGGCATCACGATCATGTCGGTGGCGTCGATGGTCTCGGCGCCTGAGGCCGTGAGATCGGGACCGATCGCTACGATGCGGCCATTGTTGACGTGGATGTCGGCGCGCGGAAGCGTGCCGAGCGCGGGATCGACCGTGATCACCGCGCCGTTCTTGATCAAGTAGTTGCCGCGGGGGACGGTTGGTGCTGCGCCTTGCGCGAAGCTTCTGGTGATCAGCGGCGGCGCGGCGAGCGCGCTCAAGGCCGTTGCACCCAAAAGGCCGCCAAATGTCCTGCGGTTGATCATCGTCGCCCTCCACGTCTGCGTTTTGTGACAGAACGATGAAAACGTACCGTGCCCTCAGGCCGACAACATCACGGATTGCGGCTTGGCAGGTCCGCGTTTGTGTGGGCGGATGACCGAGGAATCGACCAGGGAATTCGTGTCGTCCGCGCAACGCCTTGGGGATTTCCCTGACGCTCGGACGAATGCAGCAATCGGAATCTGGGTGGTTCCGCTCGCGGCTCTTCCCACGACAGACGCTGCGTCTATAGTCCGTCGTTAGCTGGGAGGGGGCTTCGTCCAAACGCTGTATGGCAAGGCTTCACACGATTGTCATATTGGCGTTTGTCGGCGCGAGCGGCATTGGCGCACAAGCCGCCGATCATGCAGAGCCGCTGCGGGTGAAAGCCAAGGCGGCTGCGCCGAAGCAGCGCTGGTCCGGTCTCTATTTCGGCGGCCACTTCGGCTACGGCGGCGGCAGCTTCGGCGCCGGCACAAATCCGGCGCACAACGAGGCGGTGGTTTTTCCCTCGTCGGTGACCGGCCTCATCGGCGGCTATCAGGTCGGATACAACCATCAGCTTCCCAACAATGTCGTTCTCGGCATCGAGGGCGACGTGACCTTCATGAGCCCGCTCAACACAAATGCGACTGCCGATGCGCCGTTCAACACCACGCTGAATTACGTTGCGACGGTCCGCGGTCGCGCCGGCTATGCATATGGCAATTTCCTTCCCTATGTGACCGGCGGCCTAGCGGTTGGTCAGAGCAAGATCGAAGCGCTCGACGGAAATGGCGCCGTCTTCTCGACAAAGCAGAAGACCCATGTGGGCTGGACCGCCGGCGCCGGCGTCGAAGTCGCGCTCGACCGGCATTGGAGCGCCAAGCTTGAATACAACTATATCGATCTCGGCGCGCAGACGTTCGCGCTGGACACGGGGCCGCTGAGCACGATCGCGGTCGATCCCAAGCTTCACGTCGCCAAGCTCGGCCTCAACTACAAGATCGACAACACGGCCTCGCGCAGCGAGCCGACATTCCCGGCGATGACCGTGCCGGATGCGCCGGAATCGAAGAACTGGAACGTCCACGCCCAGACCACCTTCATCCTGCAGGGCTATCCGGGCTTCCGCTCGCCCTATCAGGGCCAGAACAGCCTGCCCGGCGGCGGCATGACGCGGGAGACCTGGACCAGCACGGCGTTCATCGGCTGGCGGCTGTGGGACGGCGGCGAGTTCTACTTCAACCCGGAGCTGGCCCAGGGCTTCGGCCTCGCTTCCACGCTCGGATTGGGCGGCTTCACCAACGGCGAGGCGCAGAAGGGCGGCGCGCCCTATCCGCGACTGCGCGCGCAGCGTTACTTCTTCCGCCAGACGTTCGGGCTCGGTGGCGAGCAGGAGAACGTCGAGGACGGTCCCAATCAGCTCGCCGGCAAGCGCGACATCGACCGTGTCACCGTGACGGTCGGCCGCATCGCCATCGGCGATATCTTCGATGCCAACACCTATGCGCACGACCCGCGCGCCGATTTCCAGAACTGGGCGATGTGGTCGTCGGTGGCTTACGATTTTCCTGCCGACCTGCCGGGCTTTACGCGCGGCGTCGTGGTCGAGCTCAATCGCAAATATTGGGCGCTGCGCGGCGGCTGGTTCCAGGTGCCGGAGGCGCCGAACAGTGACGCGCTCACCTTCAAGACCGGCGGCGGTGTCGTCGAATACGAGCAGCGCTGGGAGTTGCTGAGCCAGCCCGGACGCTTCCGCCTCGGCGCGTTCTGGACCCGCGGCAACACTGGCAGCTACCGCCAGGCCGTGACCGCGGTGACGATCGATCCCGCGCTCGACATCAACGACGCCATGCTCGGCACGCGCCAGCAGCGCAACAAATACGGCTTCTATCTGAACGGCGAGCAGGCCATCACCAAGGATATTGGCGTGTTCGGCCGCTTCAGCTGGAACGACGGCCAGAACGAGATCCTGTCGTTCACCGATGTCGACCGCAGCCTGTCCGGCGGCGTATCGCTGAAGGGCACGGCCTGGAAGCGGCCCGATGACACGGTCGGATTTGGTGCAGCCATCAATGGCCTGTCCGAGGCCCATCGCAATTTCCTCGCCGCCGGCGGGCTGGGCCTCCTGATCGGCGACGGCGCGCTGAACTATCGCGAGGAAAAGCTCATCGAGACCTATTACGCCTACAAGATCGACAAGACCTCGACGCTGACCGCCGACTATCAGTTCATCGACAACCCGGCTTACAACGCCGACCGCGGGCCGGCCCATGTTTTTACCGGACGCTTTCACGCCGAATTTTGACGTGGGTTCCGGCGTCCGGCAGCGCCGTTAATCCCAAACAGCGATAAGGTTGTGCGAAATCGACTCGCAGAACGTCGCGAATGACGGGCCATCGGCAAAAGGGGGCGTCATGAATCGGCGAGCATTCCTGAAAGGTGCGGCAGGGATTGGGTTTGCCGGCAACGCGTCTCGACCCGCCTTCGCGCAAACCTTTCCGACCAATGCGATCCGGATCGTGGTGCCGACTTCGGCCGGCACACCGCCCGACATTCTTGCCCGCATCCTCGCGACGGCGCTGTCCGACGGCGAGGGCTGGAAGGTCGTGGTCGAGAGAAAGGCCGGCAATGTGATGATCGCCGCCGCGCTGGACGTGCTCAGCCAGCCGGCCGACGGCCACTCGCTGTTTCCGGCGAACGCACGGATTTCAGCCCTGCCGACGCTGATGCCCAACTCGCAGTTCAACCTGGAACGGGATTTCGTGCCGGTGATCAAGACGGGGGCCAGCTACAACGTGCTCGTGGTCACCCCGTCGCTGCCCGTGAATTCCGTCGGCGAGCTGGTTGCGCACCTGAAGAAGAATCCCGGGAAGTACACCTACTCGTCGGGTGGTCTCGCCACGCCGGCGCATCTCATCGGCGAGATGTTCAAGCTCGAAACCGGGGTGAAGACGACCCACGTGCCCTATGTCGAGTTTCCGCAGGCAATCGCCGATCTGGTCAGCGGCTTCAACGCCTATCAGTTCATCACGACGCTTCCGGTGATCGAGCTGATCAAGACCGGCAAGCTCAAGGCGCTCGCGGTCACGGGCAAGAAGCGCGTCGCGGCGCTGAGCGACGTGCCGACCATTGCCGAGGCCGGCTATCCCAAGCTCGCGAGCGAGGACTGGGCCGGCATCATGGTGAAGACCGGAACGCCTGCGCCCGTGATCGCGCGGCTCAACGCCGCCTTCGATCGGGCGGTCAAGGCCGAGAAGGTGCGCGAAGAATTTGCCAAGCTGGGTTTCGATCCGGGCGGCGGCTCGCCCGAGGCGTTCGGCGCGCTGGTGCACACCGAGATCGTGCGCTGGGCCAAGGTGATCAAGGACGCCGGCATCAAGGCCGGTCCGTGAGCGGCGGCTTGCACGGCTGCATTGCGTCTGTGGCGGCGACAAGACGTTGACGCAGACCGCCGGTTGACCCGAACATCGCCAATGCGGCCACGGGCCAAGGGGGGCTGGCATGTATCGGCGAGCATTTCTGACCGGCGCGGCGGCGCTTGGTCTTGGCGGCACCACGCTTCGGTACGCGTCCGCGCAATCCTTCCCAACGAACGTGATCCGGATTGTGGTGCCGACCTCGGCCAGTACGCCGCCCGACATCCTGGCCCGCATCATCGCGACCGCGCTGGCGGACAGCGAGGGCTGGAAGGTCGTGGTCGAGAACAAGGCCGGCGCCGTGATGACCATCGGTGCGATGGACGTGCTCAACCAGCCGGCGGACGGCCATACGCTGTTCTCGGTGACGGCGCCGATCTCGGCCGTTCCGGCGCTGGTGCCCAATGCGCAGTTCAACCTGGACAAGGATTTCGTGCCGCTGATCCAGACCGGCACCGGCTACAACGTGCTGGTGGTCAATCCGTCGGTGCCGGCGAATTCGGTCGACGAGCTGATCGCCTATCTCAAGAAGGACACCGGTAAGCACACCTTCTCGTCGGGCGGCTTCGGCACGCCGGCGCATCTGCTGGGCGAGTTGTTCAAGCTCGAGACCGGCGTGCCGGCGGTTCACGTGCCCTACGTGCAGTTTCCGCAGGCGATCGGCGACCTGGTCAGCGGCATCAACACCTACCAGTTCATCACCGTGCTTCCGGTCGTGCAGCTCATCAAGACCGGAAAGCTCAAGGCGCTCGCCGTCATGGGCAAGAAGCGCATCGCGGCGCTGCCCGATGTGCCGACCATCGGCGAGGCCGGTTATCCGAAGCTTGCGAGCGAGGACTGGGCCGGGCTCCTGATCAAGACCGGCACGCCCGCGCCGGTGGTGGCGCAGCTCAACGCTGCGGTCGACAAGGCGATCAAGACCGAGAAGGTGCGCGATGCACTTTCAAAGCTCGGCGTCGATCCGGGCGGCGGTTCGCCTGAAGCCTTCGGCACGATGGTGCATGGCGAGATCGTGCGCTGGTCGAAGGTGATCAAGGACGCCGACATCAAGATCAATCCATAAGATCATTTCAAAGATCATCCCTATGACAACAAGTGACTTCCGCGTGACCTTGCTCGGCACCGGCGTGCCGATCCCGAGTCCCGACCGATTCGGCCCCTCGACGCTGGTCGAGGCCGGCGACCAGAAATTCCTGATCGACGCCGGCCGCGGCGCCACCATCCGGCTCTTTCAGCTCAAGGTGCCGATCGGCCGGATCGATGTGCAGTTGCTCACGCATTACCACTCCGACCACACCTCGTGCCTGCCCGACGTCTGGCTCACCGGTTGGTTGGAATCGTTTTTCGGCACCCGCAAGACACCATACAAAGTGATCGGCCCGACCGGTGCCAAGCGCCTGATGGAAAATCTCGAGCGTGCCTACGCCGACGACATCAAGATCCGCGTCGCCGACGAGCAGTTGCCGCTGTCCGGCATCGCCACCGATGTCACCGAATTCGATCGCGACGGCCTGGTCTACGAAAAGAACGGCGTGAAGGTGATCGCCTTCGAGGTCGACCACGGCGACGTCATCAAGCCCTGCTACGGCTATCGGTTCGAGTATGGCGGACGCTCGGCCGTGTTCTCCAGCGACACGCGCTACAATCAGAATGTCATCAAGTACGGCGCCGGCGCGGACCTCCTGGTCCACGAGGTCGCAAGCGCGCGGCCCGAGCTGATGAAGGAAGCCTACGTGCAGCGGATCATCGGCCACCACACCACGCCGCGCGAGGCCGGCCAGGTGTTCGCGCTGACCAAGCCGAAGCTTGCGGCCTTCACGCACATCGTCCAGCTCGGCAGCGACAAGATCGCGCCGCCGACGGTCGGCGACATGCTCGCGGAGACGCGCGAGACTTACGACGGGCCGCTGGTCGCTGGCGAAGACCTGATGGCCTTCGAGATCGGCGACACCGTCACGGTGCGGCGGCCTTAGAATTTTCGCTGAAATCGCGCCAAACTCCGCTGTCATGCCCGGCCTTGTGCCGGGCATCCACGCCTTACTTTGCAGCCAAGACGTGGATGCCCGCGACAAGCGCGGGCATGACGTGGAGAGAGCTGTGCGTCACCCGCCGACGTTGAACGCCGCCAGCGCCGCCATGTTGACCAGCGTCGAGTCCTTGGCGCCGAGCGGTACGATCTGCACCGGCCGGTCGAGGCCGACCAGCAGCGGGCCGATCACGGTGGCGCCGCCGAGCTCCTGCAACAGCTTGGTCGAGATCGACGCCGAGTGGAACGCGGGCATGACCAGCACATTCGCGGGGCCGGTGAGGCGGTTGAACGGATAGGGCGCGGCGGCCTCCGGATTGAGCGCCACGTCCGCCGCCATCTCGCCTTCGTATTCGAAGTCGACGCGGCGCTTGTCGAGGATCTGCACCGCCTCGATCACCCGCGACGAGCGCTCGCCCGGCGGATGGCCGAAGGTCGAGAAGGCAAGCATCGCGACCCGCGGCACATAGCCCATGCGGCGCGCGACGCCCGCGGCCTCGACCGCGATGTCGGCGAGATCCTCGGCACCGGGCATCTCGGTGATCGCGGTGTCCGCAACCAGCACCGGCTGGTGGCGCGACAGGATCACCGACAGGCCGATGACGCGGTGGCCGGGCTTCGGATCGATCACGCGGCGCACGTCCTCCAGCGCCACCGAGTAGTTGCGGGTGACGCCCGTGACCATGGCGTCGGCGTCGCCGAGCTGCACCATGCAGGACGCAAAGGTGTTGCGGTCCTGGTTGACCATGCGCTGGCAGTCGCGGAACAGATAGCCCTGCCGCTGCAGGCGTTCATAGAGATGCGACGCGTAGTTGGCGTTGCGGCTCGACAGCGCGGCGTTGATGATCTCGATCTTGCCGCCGAGCGCGATGCCGAGATTCTTGGCGCTGTTGCGGATCGGCTCCTCGCGGCCGACCAGCAGCGCGGTGCCGAGCCCTTCGTGCACGAACGACGCTGCGGCGCGGATTACCTGCTCCTCCTCGCCCTCGGCGAACACGACGCGCTTGGGCGATTCGCGCAGCCGCCGGAACACCTGCTGCAAGACGCCCGCGATCGGATCGCGGCGGCTGCGCAGCGACTGCCGGTAGGCGTCCATATCCTCGATCGGCTTGCGCGCCACGCCGGTGTCCATCGCGGCTTTCGCCACGGCGGGCGGCACATCGGAGATCAGGCGCGGGTCGAACGGCACCGGTATGATGTAGTCAGGCCCGAACTTCGGCCGCGCGCCATAGGCCGCGGCGACCTCGTCGGGCACGTCTTCGCGGGCCAGCGCTGCGAGCGCGCGGGCCGCCGCGATCTTCATCTCCATGTTGATGGTCCGGGCGCGCACGTCGAGCGCGCCGCGGAAGATGTAGGGGAAGCCGAGAACGTTGTTGACCTGGTTGGGATAGTCCGAGCGGCCGGTCGCCATGATGGCGTCGTCGCGCACCTCGTAGACGTCCTCCCAGGTGATCTCCGGGTCGGGATTGGCCATCGCGAAGATGATCGGCTTCGGCGCCATCGACTTGACCATGTCCTTGGTCACGGCGCCCTTCACCGACAGGCCGTAGAACACGTCGGCGCCTTCCAGCGCCTCGGCCAGCGTCCGCCGCGAGGTCTTCACCGCATAGGCCGACTTCCACTGGTTCATGCCGTCGGTGCGGCCCTCATAGATCACGCCCTTGGTATCGCAGAGGATCAGGTTTTCGGGCTTGAAGCCGATCGAGCGCAGGAGCTCGAGGCAGGCGATGCCGGCTGCGCCTGCGCCGTTGCAGACGATCTTGGTGTCTTCCATCTTGCGCCCGGTGAGGTCGAGCGCGTTGAGCAGGCCCGCGGTGGCGATGATCGCGGTGCCGTGCTGGTCGTCGTGGAACACCGGGATGTCGAGCAATTCGCGGAGCCGCTGCTCGATGACGAAGCACTCCGGCGCCTTGATGTCCTCGAGGTTGATGCCGCCCCAGCCTTTGCCGAGCAGCTTCACGCAATTGATGATCTCGTCGGGATCCTCCGACGACACTTCGAGATCGATCGAGTCGATGTCGGCAAAGCGCTTGAACAGCACCGCCTTGCCTTCCATCACGGGCTTGGCGGCGAGCGCGCCGCGGTTGCCCAGGCCCAGGATGGCGGTGCCGTTGGTGATCACGGCAACGAAGTTGCCTTTGGTGGTGTAGTCGTAGGCCTTGTCCTCGTCCTCGGCGATGGCCAGCACCGGCACCGCGACGCCGGGTGAATAGGCCAGCGACAGGTCGCGCTGGGTCGCCATCGGCTTGGTGGCGACCACCTCGAGCTTGCCGGGACGCCCCTGACTGTGAAAGAGCAGCGCCTCCTGGTCTGTGAAGGTCGGCCGGTTGCTGGTTTTCTTCGCCATTTCAACACTCTGTTCTTCCAGGAGACGGGGAGGCGACGTTACCGGAACCGGCCATGGCTCCTCAAGGGAGCGAAATTTCGCCGCTGCGCCGCGGCAGAAGAAGGATTGAACGAACGCGCCGGGCGCGCTAAGCGGTGCCCCGGGAAGGCGCTCGGAATTGGGTCATGATCCGGTTTTTATTGCGCTTTATTGGGCTACTGCTGCTCGCTCTGGCTTTCATCTTCGTGGTCTATGACGGCATCCGCACGATTTCGGATGGCGCTCTGCTGATCACCAAGACCAGCGCGCTATGGAACACGGTCCACGACAGCAGCCTGCGGATGCTGCAGGCGCTGGTGGAACAGAAGCTTGGTCCTGAGGCCTGGCAGATCGGCTTCGCGCCGGTGCTCGACCAGCCGGCCGCGGCCGTCTTCTGCGTTCTCGGCGTCATTCTGATCGTGCTGGGCCGCAAGAAGAAGCCGCTGATCGGCTACGCCCGCGACTAATAGCCCGCAACGTTCCGGCCTGAAGAAACCTGCCGGCCTGGGTCTCCCCGGGCCGGTGGCCCGTGCCGCCCCCCCATAGGCGAGCGAAGCGACGCCGTCCTTTGGGACGGCTTTGGTCGAGCGAAGCGACGCCGTCCTTTGGGACGGCTTTGGTCGAGCGAAGCGACGCCGTCCTTTGGGACGGCTATGGCCGGGCGAAGCGACGCCGTCCTTTCGGGCAAAGGCGGATGAGACCGCCGGCCGGGCGGGATCTCAACTGATCGTGTTCAGGGTTCAGCCAAAAAAAAGAAACCGCCGGCCCAGGTCTCCCTGGAGCCGGCGGGCACGCCCCGCATGGCGGGTGGACTGCGGGGTGAACCTCTTAGATGTCCCACTCGGTGCGGGGACGGACGATCTGGATGAAGGCGCCCTGGTCGGCGGACTGGTGCGACGAGAAGCCGGTCGACGTGAAGGCCTGGGCCGGCCGCGGCTGCGCGACCGCGCTCGCCACGTGGCCGACGGTGACGCCCAGCGCGCCGACCATGACACCGGCGAGCAGCACCGCGCCGAGGATGCCGCCGCGCGGCAGCAGGAGGCAGAGGCCTGCGACGATCTCGGCCGCGCCCGCGATGGTGAGGAAGCTCTGGCCGATGCCGAGCATCTGGAACTGCTGGACCATCAGGCCGGTGCCGGTGAGCTTGGCGTAGCCCGCGGCCATCGCGATCACACCGAGCAGGATTTGTGCTGCGTAGATGCTGGCGGTCTTGGTCATGGCAGGCCCCGTGATTTCGATGGCCAGCGTAATAGGCGCGGTGCGTATCGTCCGAATGTCGTATCAGGGTAAATACGTATCGTTCGTATCGTTTAGGACCGGAGCGATACAGACGATACAAATCCCCCGCGCGGCGAAACATCGACGATACAAACGCCTCCCACTATGACAGGCGGGGGATGTTTGGATGCCGATTACGGGTATGTCTCGCACTGCCGGCAAGAGAGATACGAAGACCAAAACCAAGGTCGTGAAGGACAAAGCCAAGGCTGCGGCGAAAAGCTCCGCGAAGCCGGCTGCCGCATCCGCGCGGCCCAAATCTGTGCAGTCCAAATCTGCACAACCCAAGCACAAACCGGCGTCGCAGCCCGCCGTCCAGTCCGCGGCTCAGGCGGATGCGGAGCGCTATGCGCTCGCACTCGAATCGATCAACGAAAATCTCTACGACTGGGACATCGCGAACGACACGATCTACTTCGCGCCGGGCCTGTTCAAGATTCTCGGGCTCAACCCCGCGCAGATGCGCAAGCCCTCCGACTGGACCAGCCGCATCCATCCCGACGACCGGCCGCTGTTCAAGTACACACTGGCCGAGCATCTGAAGGGTAAGACGCCGCGCTTCTCCATGGAGCTGCGCTACCGCGACGGCGACGGCAACTGGCGCTGGGCCCGCCAGGCCGGCATTGCGCAGCGCCGGCCGGACGGCCGGGCCATTCGCATGGTCGGCGCCGCGGGCGACATCACCGAGTCCAAGCATCTCGACGAGGCGCTGGTGGCGTCCGCCGACGTGCTCAAGGTGATGAGCCACTCGACCTTCGAATTGCAGACCGTGCTCGACGCCGTGGTGGTGGCGGCGGTGCGGCTCTGCGAGGCCGATGCCGCACTGGTGTTCCGTCGCGACGGCGATCATTACCGCCTCGCCGCCGAGAAGGGGCTCAATCGCAAGCAGAAGGACTTCCTGCGCGACAAGCGGCTGTCGCCGACCCGCGAGACCGTCCTGGGCCGTACCGCGCTGGAACGGCGCGTCATCCACATTCCCGACATCGAGAAGGACACCGAATACAATTGGCCGGAGACCCATAACGTCGCCGATTTCCGCGCCATCGTCGGCGTGCCGCTGCTGCGCGACGGCGAGCCGATCGGCGTGATGACGCTGACGCGCGATGTCGGCCGGCCGTTCAGCGCGCGCCAGCTTGAGTTGATCTCCACCTTCGCCGACCAGGCCGTGCTCGCGATCGAGACGGTGCGGCTGTTCGAGCAGGTGCAGGACCGCACCCGCGAGACCGAGCGCACTCGCGAGGTCCTCGCCACCATGATCGACAACATGGATGACGGCATCGCGCTGATGACGCCCGAGGGCGACGACGTGCGCGTGCATTTCGTCAACGACCGGATGATGGAGTTCCAGAACTATCCGGCCGATGTGGTCTATCCCGGCTGCCTGCTGAGCGAGGTGCGGCGCTTCCAGGCCAAGCGCGGCGACTTCGGTCCGCTCAAGGACATCGAGGACAAGGTCTGGCGGGAGGTTGCGCATATGCGCACGCCGCAGGGCGCGCGCTTCGAGCGGCGCTCCGCCAGCGGCCACCACATCGAGGTGAGCTACAAGACGCTCGAGAACGGCACCATCATCAGCATCCACCGTGACATCACGGCCCTGAAGGAGCGCGAGCAGTCGCTCGCCGCAGCCAAGGAGGCGGCCGAAGCGGCCCGCACCGACGCCGAAACCACGCGCCGCGTGATGCAGATCGTGCTCGACAACATGAACGAGGGCGTCCAGCTCTTCGACAAGGAGTTCAAGGTCGAGTTCGTCAATCGCCAGCTCCTTGAATATTTCGAGTATCCGCCGGAGATCGGCGGGCCGGGCGCCTCGGGCTTCGACGGCTTGCGCTTCATGGCGAAGCGCGGCGACTACGGCAGCGACGTCGACGTCGAGAAGATGGTCGCCGAGCGCGCCGCGCGCATTCGCGATCCGAAGGGCAGCAAGAATTTCCGCCGCACCATGAACGGCCGGCTGGTCGAGTTCACCTTCAATCCGCTGCCGGGCGGCCGGGTGCTCGCGGTCGGCCACGACATGACCGAGGTCAAGCACCGCGAAGAGGCGCTGCGGTCGGCGGCCGACATCCTCAAGCTGATCAATGACGGCCGCGTCGATCTCGACACGGTGCTGCACCGCCTCGTCGAATCCGCGACGCGGCTTTCGGAAGCCGACGGCGCCAATATTTTCCAGCGCGACGGCGACGTGTTCCGCGTCACCGCAAGCCACGGCTATTCGCCGGAGCTGACCACGTTCATGAAGCAACAGGCCGTGAAGCCCGGCCGCAACTCGCTGTCGGGCCGCACCGTCCTCGATCGCCGTGTCGTGCACATTCCCGATGTGCAGGCCGATCCGGAATACGCCTGGTCCGGCCCCCGCCAGTTCAACGAATACAGCGCCATGCTCGGGGTGCCGCTGATGCGCGAGGGCACGCCCATTGGTGTTCTCGCCCTGACACGCCACAAGGCGGTGCCGTTCACGCCGGCGCAGATCGAGCTGATGTCGACGTTTGCGGATCAGGCCGTGATCGCGATCGAGACGCTGCGGCTGTTCCGCGAGGTCCGGGCGCAGACCGCCGAGATCGAGCGCACCCGCGAGGTGATGCAGACCGCCTTCGACAACATGGACGACGGCGTTACGCTGGTCGACCGCGACATGCGCCACATTTTCATGAGTCGGCAGCAGGTCGAGGCGCGGCGCCTTCCTGAGGAGCTGGTGCGCCCGGGCACCCCGGTGCGCGACATCATGACGTTCCAGGCCCGGCGCGGTGACTACGGTCCGGTCACCAGCGAAGCCGACGTGCGACGTCACGTCGAGGCTGCCCTGGCGCGCATGACGACACCGGGCGGCACCCGTTATGTGCGGGAGCAGGGCGGTCGCATCATCGAGTACAGCTTCAAGCCGATCGCCGACGGCAGCATCCTCGGCGGCTTCCGCGACATCACCGAGCTGCGCCATCGCGAGGAGGCGCTGGCCCAGGCCAAGGCGGAGGTCGAGCGCACCCGCACGCTGATGCAGACCATCCTCGACAACATGGACGACGGCGTCTCTTTGTTCGACAAGGATTTCGTCTGGCAGTTCACCAACAAGAACCACATCGAGCGCCACGAATATCCGCCGGAGCTTCTGAAGCCCGGCGTCACCGGCGTCGACCGCATCCGCTATCAGGTCAAGCGCGGCGAGTTCGGCCCGGTGGCCGAGGCGGACGTCGAGCGCAAGACCGCCGAGATCGTCGCCGTGCTGCGGCAGCCGGGCGGCGGCGGCTACGAGCGCTGGACCGTCAAGGGCCGCTATGTCCAGTTCAGGTTCAAGCCGTTGGCCGACGGCAGCCTGCTCGGCGTCTATCGCGATATCACCGAGCTGAAGGACCGCGAGCAGGCGCTGGCCCAGGCCAAGGAGGATGTCGAGCGCACCAAGGCCGCGATGCAGACCGTGCTCGACAACATGAACGACGGCACCATCCTGATCGACAAGGATTTCAACTTCGTCTTCGGCAACCACCAGTACAGCTCGAAGCTCCGGCTGCCCGACGGCGTGAGCCGCCCCGGCGAGTCGGTGGAGCACATCATCCGCTTCCAGGCCGAGCGCGGCGATTTCGGCCCGGTCGACGACGTCGAGCGTGTCGTGCAGGAGCGTCGCGCCTATATGCTGACGCCGGGCGGCGTGCGCTACGAGCGCAAGACCGTGAGCGGCCGCCATGTCGAGTTCGTCTATCTGCCGCTCGCCGATGGCGGGCTGCTCGGCATGCACCGCGACATCACCGAGCTGAAGGATCGCGAGCAGGCGGTCGAGCAGGGCAGGAGCCTGCTGCAGTCGGTGCTCGACAACATGAGCGACGGCGTCACGCTGTTCGACTCCGACTTCCGCATGAAGTTCACCAATCAGAGCCTGGTCAACTTCATCAAGCTGTCGCCGGAGATGACCGAGCCCGGCGTCACGCTGCTCGACATCCTGCGCTATCAGGCGCTACGCGGCGATTTCGGCCCGGCCGAGAAGGCCGAGGAGCTGGCGCGCAGCCGCTTCGAGTTCATCAGCAAGCCGGGCGGCTGCTATTTCGAGCGGCGCACCTCCGAAGGCCGGCATCTCGAGTTCCGCTTCATCCCGCTGCGCAACGGCGACACCATCGCGGTCACCCGTGACATCACGGAGCTGAAGGACCGCGAGGCGGCGCTGGAGGCCTCCAAGGAGGCCGCCGAGATCGCCCGCGACGAGGTCGAGCGCACCCACCAGACCATGCAGACGGTGTTCGACAACCTGGGCGACGGCGTCTCGCTGTTCGACAAGGACTTCCGCTGGGTGTTCTCGAACCGGCATCACCGCGAGCTGCACGGCTACGATCCGGCGCTGATCCATCCGGGCGATTCCGGCATGAAGCTCATCCGCCACATGGTCATGCGCGGCGAATACGGCCCGGACGCCGATGTCGACAAGATCGTCGCCGAGGTCGCGGGGCGGATGCGCAAGCCCGGCGGCAACCGCTATGAGCGCCGCACCTTTGGCGGGCGCTATATCGAATACATCTTCCGCGAGCTCGAGGACGGCGGTCTGCTCGGCGTCTATCACGACATCACCGAGCTGCGCGAGCGCGAGGCAGCCCTCGCCATCGCCAAGGAATCCGCCGAGAACGCCCGCGTCGAGGCCGAGGCCGCCAACCAGGCCAAGTCGACCTTCTTGGCCACCATGAGCCACGAGATCCGCACGCCGATGAACGGCGTGCTCGGCATGCTCGAGGTGCTCGAGCATCAGGGCCTCGACGAGTCGCAGCGCAAGAGTGTCGCCACGATGCGCGACTCGGCCAACGCGCTGTTGCGGATCATCGACGACCTGCTCGACTTCTCCAAGATCGAGGCCGGGCGGCTGGAGCTGGAAGAGACCGCGTTCTCGCTGTCGGGGCTCATCGATGGTGCCATCGACACCTTCCGGCCGCAGGCGGCTGGCAAGGGGCTGACGCTCGACTCCTTCATCGAGGCGGGCTCCAACGACGCGCTGGTCGGCGATCCGACGCGGGTGCGGCAGATCCTGTTCAATCTCATCAGCAATGCGCTGAAATTCACCCAGCGCGGCGGCGTGCGCGTGCGCGGCGGCACGAGACCGCTCGGCAACGGCGCGACCCGCGTGACGCTGTCGGTCACCGACACCGGCATCGGCCTCACCGCCGAGCAGCGCGCCCGGCTGTTCCAGCCGTTCGCGCAGGCCGATTCCTCGACGACGCGGAAGTTCGGCGGCACCGGCCTTGGTCTCTCGATCGTGCGGCGCCTCACAGAGCTGATGCAAGGCACGGTCGAGATCGACAGCGCCGCCGGCAAGGGCTCGACCTTCACGGTGTCGCTGACCTTGAAGGCTGCGCCCGCGGATTCGCCGCTCGCCACCTTGCTGCGCCCGGAGGGCGGCGCCAAAGACGGCGCGGCCCAGAAGCGCGAGCACTTCCGCGTGCTGGTGGTCGACGATCATCCGGTCAATCGCGAGGTGCTGGTGCGCCAGCTCGATCTGCTCGGCATCGCGGCCGACAGCGTCGTCGACGGCGTCGAGGCCTTGGAGGCCTGGGCGGCCGGCCGTTACAACGCGGTGCTGGCCGACATTCACATGCCGCGCATGGACGGCTACGAGCTGACCGTGCGGATTCGCGAGGCCGAGAGCCAGGGCAAGCGTCCGGGCCACACGCCGATCGTCGCGGTCACGGCCAATGCGATGAAAGGCGAAGAGGAACGCTGCATCGAGGCCGGCATGGATGCCTACCTCGTCAAGCCGGTGAACATCGAGCGGCTGCGCGCCACCTTGGAGCGCTGGCTCTCGGTCGCACGCGCCAAGGGCCAGGCCTCGGCCGGCAACGGCGAGGCGGGCAGCGCGATCGACCGCAGCGTGCTCGGCGCCTGGCTCGGCGACGATCAGGCGGCGATCGATTCGCTGTTGCGGAAATTCGAGGACACCGCGGCCGACACCCAGCGCGAGATCGACAGCGCCTCGCGCAACAACAATCTCGCGCAGCTTGCCGCCGCCGCGCACAAGCTGAAGGGCGCGGCGCAAGCGATCGGCGCCAAGGGCGTGGGCACGGCGGCTGCCGCGCTCGAGCAGGCCGGCAAGGCCGGCGACCGTGCACGGGCACGCGACGGGCTCGGCCCGCTGGCCGTGGAGCTGCGCCGCGCGCTGGCGGAGATCAGCGCGTCGCGGGGCTAGCCCGATCCATCGTCGGCGTTGCTTCGCTTGGCCTCGGCCCGGTTAGCACCGCTGCTGCCACGCACTCCGCCGTCACCCCCGCGCTTGACGCGGGGGTCCATGACCCTGCTACAGCAACGGAAGTCTTACGTAAGGCTGTCGCCAGTCGCGATATCGTATGGATGCCCGGGTCAAGCCCGGGCATGACACCGTCTATGTTGCGACAGTGTGGGGACGATGCGGCCGGAGATATCAGACCTGATCGACAGGCGATATCAGCGAACCGCCGCGCTTACTTCCCGCGGTTGAACGCCATCTTCACGGCGATCACGTAGGTCGCCTTCGGCGTCATCGTCACCAGCATGCGGTTCGCCGTGGTGGTCACCGCAAGGTCCGACGTGAAGCTGTCGCCGCTCGCGACGGCCGCAATGTGGTTGCCCTGCACACGCCCGGAGATCTGGCCGGACACCTTGTAGGCCGCCTCGCTCCAGGTGCCGGAGATCTGGCCGCGGCGCTCGACCACATTGCTGGTCAGCTCGAACTTGTAGTTGTCGCTGGCGCAGCGGATGCTGAGCGCGAGACTGCTGTTGGCGGCGCCGTAGTTGTAGTTGGCGCGGCAGCGCAGGTTTTCCTTGATCTCGCCGGTGAGCTCGATGGTGCCGCCGCCGTTCCAGGTGCCGGCCATGGCGGCGAACGGATGCTCGGGCTTCGGCAGCGAAGCCGGCTGCGCGGCCGCGGGCGCCGGATTCTTCAGGATCTCGACCGCGCCTTCGGGAGACTCGGCGCGGGCCGCGGGAACAAACGCTGAAATCGCAAGGAATGCGGCGAAGCCGCGAAGAATGCTGGTGTTCATTGTCACGCCTCGACTTGCCCCTCTTGTGACATTCATTGGTCGCTTGGCGCGGGGTGCGGGTTCACCCCATGCCGGCGGTAATAAGCTCCCGCCTAATCCTTTGGCGGCACGAACATATAGCCCACTCCGCGCACGGTGCGAATGGAATCCGGATGGGCCGGGTCGACCTCGATCTTCTTGCGCAGCCGGGTGATCCGGAGGTCGATGGCGCGGTCGAAGGCCTCCATCTCGCGGTGGGCGGCCGATTCCAGCAGCCAGTCGCGCTGCAACGGCCGATTGGGGTTCTCGGCGAACAGCTTGAGCAGGTCGTATTCGCTCGCCGTCAGCGTCTCCTCGTTGCCGTCGGCGGGGTCGATCAGCACGCGCTTTTCGAGGTCGAGCACGCGGCGGCCCATCCGCACCCGCGGCCCGGACGCGGTCGGCGTGCCGGTGACCCGGCGGAGCACGCTTTTGACGCGAGCCAGGAGCTCGCGCGGCTCATAGGGCTTGCCGATGTAATCGTCGGCGCCGGTCTCGAGACCGACCACGCGGTCGACCGTATCGGACGACGCCGTCACCATGATGATGCCGATGCGGCCGCTGCGCTCGCGCAGCCACCGCGCCAGTGCAAAGCCATCCTCGCCGGGAAGGCCGACATCGAGCAGCACCAGTGCCGGCAGCTCGCGCTCGACGAGCCGTCGCAGCGCTACGCCGCCATCGGCGCTGCTGACGCGGAAGTTCTGTTTGTCGAGATAATCGCAGAGGAGCTGACGCTGCGTTGCCTCATCCTCGACCACGATAATATGCGGACGGTGATCCATAGCCCCCGAAGGATCCAAATTCCCAACTCAGTACGTTACTCGCGCGGCGCCCGGCCGCCTATTTCAAAGCATCCGCGCCGGCCCTGGCGATCTGCGCATCTTGCGACGACAGCACGCCGGACACGCCGATCGCGCCGACGATCTTGCCGTCGATGACGAGCGGCAATCCGCCCTCCAGCGGCACGATATCCTTCAGGGCCAGGAAGCGGAGCCCGGGCCCGCCGCCGGAGATCGCGTCGTCCAGCACCTTGGACGGCCGCTTGAACATCAGTGCGGTCTTGGCCTTGCCCTGGGACAATTCGATCGAGGACAGCTGCACGTCGTCGCGCCGGTGCAGCATCACGATGTGGCCGCCGCTGTCGATGATGGCGATCACCACGGCCCAGTTGTTCTTGGTGGCTTCGCCCTCGGCGGCGTTCATCGCCTTGCGGGCGTTCTCGATGCCGATCGGCGGGCCGTAGGGCGGCGGCGCGGTCTGCGCCTTGGCCGGCAGCGCAGCCAGCAGCGCCAACACGCCAGCGCACACGAACATCCTCAGCCTGATCATGGGGCCTCCACCCGAATCCGTTGGGAGCGCAGCATAAGTGTCTCTGGCCTTAAGGGAAACTGGTCGCAAAGGAAACCGGGGGCGAATGCCGCAGGTTGCGGCTGTGAAAATTTGGCGGCCCGGATGGCTGGATTGTGACGCGGCGCTGCCCTCCAGCCCGGTGCCGGAAGCGGCCACCGAGCTTATATTTGCGGCAACGATTGAGGAGAACGAAGCATGTTCATGTTCAAGAAGTCGCTCGGCATGCCGTCCAAGGCCGAGGCTCTGCCGGGCCGGCCGAACCCGATCCGCACCGCCGCGAACCACTTCGTCAACGCCCATCCGCTGAAGGGGCCGTATCCGGCGGGCACCGAGACCGCGATCTTCGGCATGGGCTGCTTCTGGGGTGCGGAACGCAAGTTCTGGGAGCTTCCCGACGGCATCACCACCACCGCGGTCGGCTATGCGGGCGGCCACACACCGAACCCGACCTATGAGGAGGTGTGCTCGGGCCGCACCGGGCACAACGAGGTGGTGCTCGTGGCCTATGACCCGAAGAAGATCTCCTACGAGACGCTGCTCAAGACCTTCTGGGAGAGCCACGACCCGACCCAGGGCATGCGTCAGGGCAACGACATCGGCACGCAGTATCGCTCCGGCATCTACGCGACCACGCCTGCGCAGAAGAAGGCCGCCGCGGCGTCGAAGGCGGTGTTCGCCAAGGCGCTCGGCGCCAAGGGCTTTGGTGCGATCACGACCGAGATCGTCGACGCGCCGGAGTTCTACTTCGCCGAGGACTATCACCAGCAGTATCTGGCGAAGAACCCGTTCGGCTATTGCGGGCTCGGCGGCACCGGCGTGTCGTGTCCGATCGGCACGGGCGTAAAAGCGGCCGCCGCGGCGTCGTAGCCAAATGTGAAAGCCCTGTCCGTAAAGCCCTGCCCGTAAGGGCAGGGTGGTGCCGAATCCGAGGCTGTCATGCCGTCATCCCCCGACCTGCTGATCAGCCAGCTGCCGAAGTGCGAGCTGCATATCCACATCGAAGGGAGCCTCGAACCGGAGCTGATGTTCGCGCTGGCCAGGCGCAACAACATCCGCCTGCCCTATGAATCGGTCGATGCGCTGCGCTCCGCCTATCAATTCGCCGAGCTGCAGGATTTCCTGAACATCTACTACCAGGGCATGTCGGTGCTGGTCACCGAGCGGGACTTTTTTGATCTCGCCTGGGCCTATCTCGAGCGTGCTCACGCCGATAATGTGCGGCATGTCGAGATGTTCTTCGATCCGCAGGGCCATACCAGCCGCGGCGTCTCGTTCGAAACGGTCGTGAACGGGCTGCATCGCGCCTGCCGCGAGGCACGCGACAGGCTCGGCATCAACGCCAGCCTGATCATGTGCTTTCTGCGCCATCTCGACGAAGCCGATGCCGAGCGCACGCTCGATGCGGCGCTCGCGCACCAAGCGAAGATCATCGGCATCGGGCTCGACTCAGCGGAGCGCGGCCACCCGCCCAGCAAATTCAAGCGGGTGTTCAACCGCGCGCGCGATGCCGGCTTTCATTGCTTCGCGCATGCCGGGGAGGAAGGGCCGCCCTCCTATGTCTGGGAAGCGCTCGACCTGCTAGGCGTGAGGCGCGTCGATCACGGCAATCGGGCGCTGGAGGATGCGGTCCTGGTTGGCCGCCTCGCGCGGGACAAGATGCCGCTCACCGTCTGTCCGCTGTCGAACCTGAAGCTCCGTGTGGTCGACGACCTCAAGCATCATCCGCTGCGCGACATGATGCAGAAGGATCTGCTGGTGACGCTCAACTCGGACGATCCCGCCTATTTCGGCGGTTACGTGAACGACAATTATCGTGCGCTTGAAACGTCGATCGCGCTGACGCCCGAAGAGATCGTTGCGGTCGCCCGCAACGGTTTTCTCGCGGCGATGATGTCCGAGGACGATCGCAAGGCGGTCCTAAGCCATTTCGACGCGGCCTTGGCGCGTTTGCAGCGATGACATCCGCTCAAGCCATCCTACGGCGGGTCGCCGGTCTGTTTGTCCCCACTCTGTCAACATCGAAAATCGCAATAATCTTTTCTTCTTTTTCAGACGTTGTATCGAGGGCATGCCTTGCTCGTCTGACGGCGTCGTCGATCGCGACGCCTGATGACGAAGCAAGGTGCGGCCGCCGACAACGCGTGCCGCGATGGAGCGCCGAGAGGCGCCCGGGCTCCTCGCAAGGGCCCGCGCGCCCCGGGACCCCCACTGCCCTCAAAGCCTTGGGTCCCGGAAGCTTGGCGTGTGGCCGGGTTCGTAGCACCCGGCCGAGGAGGTCTCGCAAACCTCCTGGGCGCCTCCCGGCGCTCCATCCCTCTCCTATGGGAGAGGCGAAGGAAAACAGGGAGACGGGCGCAGCCGGGCGTCCGAAAACAAAACCCCGGCACAGCGGAGCGTTGGCTGGACGGTGCTGCGATTCGCTCCCGTGTCATCCGATAAATCACTGAAAACACAGGGATAAGGGTTCATTAACCATAACCGGGTGTTAATGCGGCCTGATCCTTAGCCCGGATTCGCATGCGCCTGCGTCTCGTCCATGTTGTGCCCTTGCTTGCGTTGGCTCTCACAGCCTGCGCGGGACCGCGTGCGCGCACCGTGGCGATGCAGCCGACACCGATGCAGACCTCCGATCTCGATGCCCGGATGTATGGCGCGCCGCAGCCGCAGTCCTTGACGGTGCGGCAGGCGAGCCGCGCGGTGCCGGTCGCGGCGATGCTCGAGGACGGTCCGTACACGCTCGACAGCGGCGACAAGCTCCGCATCGTGGTGTTCGGCCAGGACACGCTCAGCAACAACTACACGGTCGATGCGCAGGGCCACATCAACATGCCGCTGATCGGCAGCGTGCCGGCGCGCGGCTCGACCACGGCGCAGCTGTCGGCGGCAATCACCAGCAAGCTGCGGCAGAGCTTCATCCGCGATCCGAGCGTGGCGGTCGATATCGAGACCTATCGGCCGTTCTTCGTGCTCGGCGAGGTGACGTTTCCGGGGCAGTATCCGTTCGTGCCCAATATGACGGTCGAGAACGCCATCGCCATCGCGGGCGGCTTCACGCCGCGCGCCTACAAGGACAAGGTGACGGTGACGCGGCAGATCCAGGGCCAGCCCGGACGCACCGAGCTGCCGCTGCGGATGCCGGTGCGGCCGGGTGACACCATCACGGTGACCGAACGCTGGTTCTGATTTCTCCCGGTTCTGATTTCTTCCGGTTCTGATTTTTCTTGGGCTGTGCCAGGATAGCCTGGTCCAGGGAATGCGAACCACGGGAGACTGCTGATGCAGGCCGCTCGCGTCATTGCACTGGTGCTGGGTCTGGTTTGTGGCCCGCTGCTCGGCACAGCTTCAGCCGCCGAGAAATTTCCAAACCGTCCGATCAAGTTCGTCGTGGGCTTCCTCGCCGGTGGGCCGAACGACATCGTCGCCCGCATCTTCTGCGACTGGCTGCAGCCGCATCTCGGCCAGCCTTGCGTGGTCGAGAACCGCGCCGGCCAGGGCGGCATGATCGCTGCGAAATCGGTGATCGAATCACCGCCCGACGGCTACACCATCATGTTCGTGGCGCCGAACAACGCGATCGGCCAGACGCTCTACAAGAGCCTGCCGTTCAACTTCGTGCGCGACACCACGCCGATCGCCGGCACGGCGCGGCTCGCCAACATCATGGTGGTGCCGCCGGATCTGCCGGTGAAGAACGTCGCCGAGTTCATCGCCTATGCCAAGGCCAATCCGGGCAAGCTGACGCTGGCGTCGTCCGGCAACGGCACCTCGGTGCACATGTCGGGCGAGCTGTTCAAGATGATGACCAATATCGACATCGTGCACGTGCCCTATCGCGGCTCGTCCGGCATCTATCCGGACCTGATGACCGGCAAGGTTCATGTGCTGTTCGACAACCTGCCGGGCTCGGTCGAGTTCGTGAAGACCGGCAAGCTCAAGGCGCTCGGCGTCACCACCGCGAAGCGCAACGACGCGTTCCCCGATCTGCCGGCGATCGGCGAGACGGTGCAGGGCTACGAGGCGAGCGTGTTCTACGGCGTGTCGGGGCCGAAGGGCATTCCGGCCGACGTGGTCGAGGTGCTGAACAAGGCGTTCAACGCCGCGCTCGCCGATCCGAGGATGCAGCAGCGCATCCGCGAGCTCGGCGGCGAGCCGATGGCGATGACGCCGGCCGAGTTCGGCAAGCTCGTCAGCGACGAGACCGAGAAGTGGGGCAAGGTGGTCAAGGCCGCCAATCTCTCGATCGAGTGACCGCGGCGAAAAAGAAACGGCCGCGCGGTTGTGCCGCGCGGCCGAAATATTCGTAGGCGTGCCGCTTACTTCTTCATGTGCTTGGCGAAGAACTCGGTCGTGCGCTTCCACGCCACGTCGGCGCTGCCCTTGTGGAAGCTGCCGCGCTCGTCGCAATGGAAGCCGTGGCCGGCCTCGTTGTAGACGAAGATCTCGCAGTCCTGCGAGCGCTTCTGCTTGATGATCTCGACGTCGGTCATCGGGATGCTGGCGTCCTTCTCGCCGAAGTGCAGCTGTACCGGGCACTTCGGCTTCTCGTCCGCAAAGGCGACGATGCGGCCGCCGTAATAGCCGACCGCGGCGCTCAGGCCCGACAGCCGCGTGGCCGCCAGGAACGCGATCGTGCCGCCCATGCAGAAGCCGACAATGCCGAGCGGGCCGACATTCTTGATGTCCTTCAGTGCTGCGTCGGTGTCGCGCAGCATCGCGTCCCAGTCGGGCTTGGCGACAAACGTGCGGGCCTTCTCGATTTCCGGCGGCGTGTAGCCGGACTGGAAATCCTTCTGCGTGCGGTCGAACAGTGCCGGCGCCACCGCCACATAGCCTTCCTTGGCGAAGTCGTCGCAGACTTTGCGGATGTGCTGGTTGACGCCGAAAATCTCCTGAATCACGACCATGCCGCCCTTCGGCGTGCCGGCCGGATCGGCGCGGTACGCGCCAAGCTGATGGCTGTCGGACGCGGTGAGCGTGAAATGCTTACCCAAGGGAACCTCCTGCTGTTCTTCGCATCACTAACGGAAACGGCGCGGCCGGAACCGGCTGTCCGGCCGCGGCCGGGCCTCTGTTTAGCACATGGTTGCGACTGAAATGAATGCGGATGAACGGTTGTTGTTTTCGCAAAGCCTGAACCTCGCCTGGAAGGCCTCCGACCAATTCAGCGGATAGGCAACACAACGATCCCCGAGAATGCGGTCCAAAGGACAGCCAAGGAGGATCAACAGGAGAGAGAAATGCTTCGTAAGTCCACCATGTTGGCCCTGACCGCGATCGCGGCTCTCGGCCTTGCAATGACCAGCGCCAGCGCCAAGCCGAATGGGCCTGGTTTCGGCCCCAAGGGTCCGGGCTTCAATCCCGGGATCGTGAAGCCGTCCGGCGGCATCAAGATCATCCCGAGCAACCCGAAGGTGGCCAAGCCGAACCTTCCGGTGAAGCCGATCTTCGTGCCGCACTGGCCGCACAAGCCGCATCATTGGCCGATCATCGTGCGTCCGCGGCCGATCTTCATTCCGCAGCCTGTGCCGGTTGCGGTCGGTGGCCCGGCCTACATCGCCTCGCGTCCGGTCGCCGCGGCGCCTGGTCCGTGCACCTGCCTGAGCAAGGAGTACACCCAGGAAGGCGTCGTGGTGTTCAAGGATCGCTGCACCAACGAGATGGCGATGAATCCGCCGGCTCCGCAGCAGACCGGTGCGGTCGAGCAGCAGCAGCAGACTGCGCAGTATCAGCAGCAGTACGTGCAGCCGCAGCCCCAGCAGAAGTAAGTCATCGTCTCACGGCGTGACTTCGGAACCCCGGCGCAAGCCGGGGTTCTTGCTATTCAAGCCTTCGAAAGCCCGAACGCTTCGGCCATCAGCGCGTAGGAATGCTTCCGCGCCTCGTGGTCGTAGATCATGGTCGTGATCATGACCTCGTCGGCCTTGGTCGCCTCGACCAGCGGTTCGAGATGCGCCATCACCTTGCGCTTGTCGCCGACCACGAGCCGCGCTCGGTTCTGCGCGATCAGCGCGCGGTCGGAGGCCGAGTATTCGTGCGCGGCGGCCTCTTCGGGACTCGGGATCGGCGCGTAGTGGCCTTGGCGCCGGCGCGCGAAGTTGAGATCGACCGAAGTGGCGAGCCGCTCGGCCTCGGCTTCGGTGTCGGCGCAGACCACATGCAGCGCGAGGATCGCGTGGGGCTCGGGCCGTTGCTCCGACGGCTTGTACTGCTCGCGATAGACCGTCATCGGCCCGACCGGATCGAAATCCGAGAAGTGATGCGCGAACGAGAAGCCCGCGCCGACATGCGCGGCGAGCTGCGCGCTGTAGCCGCTCGAGCCCAGGAGAAAGATCGGCGGCAGCGGCACGTCGGCCGGCATCGCGGTGACCTTGCGGAACGGATGCTCGGCCGGAAAGCCGCGCTGCTCGAACAGCAGGAGCTCCTGGAAGCGGTCGAGGAAATCGTCGCCGGCCGGATCGTCCTGCCGCCGCCGCAGCGCGTATGACGTCACCGGATCGGTGCCGGGCGCGCGGCCGAGACCGAGATCGATGCGGCCGGGAAACAGGCCTTCCAGCACCTTGTAGCGCTCGGCGACCTGCAGCGGCGCGTGGTTCGGCAGCATCACGCCGCCGGAGCCGACGCGCAGCCCTTCGGTCGCGGCTGCGATCTGCCCGATCATGATGTCGGGCGCCGAGCTTGCGATATTCGGCATGTTGTGATGCTCGGCGACCCAATAGCGGGTGAAGCCGAGCCGGTCGGCGTGCCGCGCCAGGTCGATGCTGTTGCGCAGCGCCTGCGAACCGGAGATGCCGGTGGTGACGGGCGAGAGGTCGAGGATGGAGAGCGGCAGGGAGGGCATGGCTCAGAGGTAGCGTGTCGCCGGCGCTTTTGCCATGCGTATGGCCCATGCGTTTAGGCCATGCGGGTGCCGCGCAACGCCAGGATTGCCAAGGCGCCGCTACCGCTGCTTGCCGGTCGGGAAGTTGAAGAAGCTTTCGAAGTCGTCGCGCTTCGCCACAGCGCGCCGCCGCGGCTTCGCCTTTGCGGCCGTTGTCCGCGTGGCGTGATGGACCGCAGGCGGATTGAGCGCCGCGATCCGCTCCGGAGCCTTGGGCTTCGGCAGCGGGATGTGCTTGGTCGGCAGCTTGACGGTGCCGGGCGGAATCGGCTCGGCCAGCGCCGCGACCGTAACCGGCTCGGCGTCGTGCTCATACAGCGAACCGGAGCGGGCGTCGGTTTCCGGCTTCTGTTCGGGCTCGGCTTCGCTCTTGGGGCCGACCTCCTTGGGACCGACCTCGGCTTCGGGCTTCGCCGCAGCCGCAGCGCTTTCCGGCGCAAGAGCCGTCGCAGGTGAGGGCGCTGGCGAGAAGGTCAGGTCGACAGCTGCGGGCTCGGGCAACGGGATATCGATTGCCGTCGGAGGCTGCGCCGGCAGCGGGGCCGGAGTGATGGCCGCGACCGAGGGCTTTTCCTTCGCCTTCACGGGCGGCGGCGAGAACGTCAGATCGACGGTCGCGGGCTCCGGCAGCGGAATGTCGATGGTCACCGGTGCGGGCACAGGCTCCGGCGCGGGCTGCGAGGGCAGCGCCGCCACAGTCGTGGTCTCGGTCTTCTCCGCCGGCTCGGTTGGCGCAGGCTCCTGCGCGATCGGCGGCAGGATCACGAGCGGCATCAATAGCGGCGTCGCGCGTTCGACAACCGGCGCGGCAGCGGCCGGTACGGGCGCGGACTGTGTCGCGCTCACCGCAAAGCGCATGTCGTAGGTCACCGGAACGGCGACGGCGCCGCGCTGCTGATCCTGATTGGTAAGCGCTACAAGCCGGATCGGCGCGGCATGCGCGGCCATCACCGGCAGCGTCTGGTTCACGCTGTTGAACGAGGTCGCGAGTCGTAGCCCGGCGAACATGAACAGGAAGCCGCAGCAGAAGGTCGCCACGATTGTCCGGAAGCTCGGAAGCATCGGTTTCGCCCAAATCCGGTTTCAAACTCGGAGGCTCAATGGCTTCGCTGACTATCTGAGTCGTCCTGTGGATAAAAATGGAATTTCCAAGGCAGCGCTTTCGGTTGCGTGCTGTTGCGAGAAAGACTCAAAGGGCCCTCAAAGGTCCTGGGACCGGCTGGACGGAACCCTGTCAGTTTCGGATTATCGTCTCCAGATATGAGCCTTGAGGCCGCCGCGGGATCGCCGATACTGGTCCCTGAGCGATGGACCTTAAGCGAGGACTTGGGCCCGGGCCGTAATCGGAATAGGAGTTTGCCGCATGGCTTCGGTCAGCGATTGGAAGGTGCCCGCCTCGGCGCAGCCCAAGCAGGAGGATTACGGCTACGATCTCGACGCCGCGCTGAGCGCCGTGGTCGGCGTGCGCGCCGTGGTGCCGGGAGATGCATTTACCGCCGACACGCTCGGCACCGAGCGCGCCGGCAACGGCGTTTTGATCCGTGCCGATGGGTTGGTGCTGACCATCGGCTATCTGGTCACTGAAGCCGACACGATCTGGCTGACGCTGATCGACGGCCGTGCCGTGCCGGGCACGGTGCTGGCTTACGATCAGGCCACCGGCTTCGGGCTCGTTCAGGCCTTGGCCCGTCTCGATCTGCCGGCGCTGCCGCTCGGCTCGTCGAAAAGCATCTCGGTCGGCGAGCGCGTCGTGGTGGGCGGCGCCGGCGGCCGGCAGAAATCGGTCGCGGCGCGCGTCGTCGCCAAGCAGGAGTTCGCCGGCTACTGGGAGTATGTGGTCGACGAGGCGATCTTCACCTCGCCGTCGCATCCCAATTGGGGCGGCACCGCGCTGATCGGCCCGAACGGCGATCTGCTCGGCATCGGTTCGCTGCAATTGCAGGAGGGCCGCGAGCAGGGTCCGCCCGGCGACATCAACATGATCGTGCCGATCGATCTGTTGCCGCCGATCTTCGACGACCTGCTCACGCTCGGCCGGCCGAACAAGCCGCCGCGGCCGTGGCTCGGGCTGTACGCCACCGCGATCGAGAATCGCATCGTGGTGGTGGGGCTCGCCAAGGACGGTCCGGCGCAACGCGCCGATCTGCGCACCGGCGACGTGCTGCTGTCGATCGCGGGCTCCGAGGTGCACGATCTCGCGGGCTTCTATCGCAAGGTCTGGTCGCTGGGGCCGGCCGGCATCGAGATTCCGATGTCGGTGTATCGCGACGGCAAGACCATCGAGACGCGGCTCAAGTCCGGCGACCGCACCCGGTTCCTGAAAACACCGAAGCTGCACTAGCTGGCTCTGCAGTCATTCCGGACGCCGCGAAGCGGCGATCCGGAATCCAGTTCCGATCTCCGAATGTGCCTCTGGATTCCGGGTCCCGCACTGAGCGCGGTCCCGGAATGACGTGTGGAGAGAGCAGCGCGAACAATTCACGCCACTGATGAATGCCGCACAAACATTTCATGGGCCGGCATTGCTGGCCTGCGGGTTCCGGCCATGACGGCACCGCGTCCGAGGTGCTAGACCGGTCCTGGATTTTGCCGGGAAAAGTCAGTGACCACAGACATTCACGCCGGGTCCACGCCCGCGACAGATATCGATTCCGGCTACGCCTGGACGCGGCTCGCGTTGTCGCTTGCGCTCGGCACCGTCGGTGGCGTCGGCATGTGGTCTTTCATGGTGGCGCTGCCGGCCGTGCAGGCCGACTTCGGCATCACGCGTGGCGAGGTGTCGCTCGCCTTCACGCTGACCATGGCGGGCTTCGGCCTGGGCGGCATCCTCATGGGACGGCTCGCGGACCGCTACGGCGTCATTGTGCCGATCGTCGCCGGTGCATGGCTGCTGGGTGTGGGTTATGTGCTGTCCACCTTGGCGGCCAATCTCTGGCAGTTCGCGTTGGCGCAGGCGCTGATCGGCCTCGGCAGCTCGGGTTCGTTCGGGACTCTGATGGCCGACATCTCGCACTGGTTCGTGCGCCGCCGCGGGCTCGCGGTCGGAATCACGTCGTCCGGCAATTATCTTTCCGGCGTGATCTGGCCGCCGCTGGTGCAGCATTTCATCGCGAGCGATGGCTGGCGCGCCACCCATATCGGCATCGGCATCGCGTGTCTTTGCCTGATGCTGCCGCTCGCGCTCGCCATGCGCCGCAGGGCGCCGACGCATTCGGTCGCGCAGAACGGTCAAAGTCCGGCCGGTGAGCGCGCAGCGCTCGGCGTGTCATCGAACGCGCTGATGATCCTGCTCTGCATCGCGGGCGTCGCCTGCTGCGTCGCCATGGCGATGCCGCAGGTCCATATCGTGGCCTATTGCGGCGATCTCGGTTACGGCCCGGCGCGCGGCGCCGAGATGCTGTCGGCCATGCTCGGCTTCGGCCTGATCAGCCGGATTTCCTCGGGCTTCATCGCCGACCGGATCGGGGGCGTCACCACACTCCTGATCAGCTCGGTGCTCCAGGGCATCGCCCTGGTGCTGTACGTGTTCTTTGATGGTTTAATTTCGCTTTACGTGATCTCGGCGCTGTTCGGCCTGTTCCAGGGCGGCATCGTGCCGATGTATGCCATCCTGGTGCGCCAGTATTTCGCGCCGCGCGAGGCCGGCGTGCGGCTCGGCGTCATCCTGATGGCGACGCTTGGCGGCATGGCGCTGGGCGGCTGGATGTCAGGCTTTATCTTCGATCTGACCGGCTCGTACCAGGCCGCGTTCCTCAACGGGATCGGCTGGAATCTCCTGAACGTGACGATCGCGACCTGGCTTCTGCTGCGGCCGGGCCGCCGGCTCGCCACCACCTGATTATAATTCGATAAAATTGCCCCGATTGATTTAGCGGAACCACGACGTCCGTGCGGTACGGTTCGAGGTCACGAGAACCCGCGTCACGGTAAATGAAATATGTCTGACGTTCAGATCGATAAGGCCATGGAGTCGCTCGTCATCCTGGTGGCGGACTCCAACGCCTACACGCGCCGGCTGACGCGGACCATGCTGACCAATCTCGGCATCAAGTCGATCTACGAGTCGGTGGACGGGATCGCAGCCCTCGACGCGATCCGCAACATCAACCCGGACATCATGATCCTGGAGTGGAATCTGCCGGTGCTCGACGGGCCCGAGGTGATGCGCGTGGTGCGCTCGCCGGGCGTGTTTCCGAAGCCGAGCCTGCCGATCATCATGCTGACCGACAAGGGCCTGCGCTCGCGCGTCACCGAGGCCATTCGTCTCGGCGTCAACGAGCTGCTGGTGAAGCCGATCTCGCCGAAGACCCTGCAGCAGCGCCTGCTCGGCATCCTGCTCAATCCGCGGCCGATGGTCCGCGCCGGCAAGTACTACATTCCGATGCCGCGCCGTCGCATCGACATGAAGGAATTCATCTCCGCGGCGTAGTGCTTCCACTGCTGTCGCGCCAATCTCCGCTGTCATGCCCGGCCTTGTGCCGGGCATCTCGCTTAGGTGAGCACAATGCCTCCCTAATCGAGATGGCCGGGACAAGCCCGGCCATGACGGAGATTGATGCGATACGCGCGGAAAACGCTCCGGCGCGTGTGCGCTGCTACGGCTGCCCCGCGACCTTCCGCGCTTCGCCGGTCAGCTCGACAATGTGCATGCCGGTGTTGGCGCGGTCGACCACATAGACATAGCCGCGGTCGTCGGTCTCCACGTTGTTGCTCTGGATCGCGGTCTTGCAGCGGTCCTTGCCGTCGACCTTGATGCAGCGCTTGTCGGTGGCTTCGGTGATCGACGGAATGAAGTAGCCGATCTCCTTCGGCGCATACGGATTGCGGATGTCGATCGCACGGACGCCGGCGTTGAAGTAGGTGATGAACGCCACCTTCTTGAAGAACACCGGCGCGGTGCTCTCGTTCGACGAATGCGAGCCGAACCGGCCGCCGCGGTCGCAGAAGTTTCCGCTCGCCTCCGGCACCTGGAAGTGCGACACGATCATCGGCCGCGACTCGATGGTGATGTCGGCGAACCACACCATCTGCCGCTCTTCCTGGCATTCGTTGCGGATCTGCTCGTCGACGATCATGACGAAGTCGCGGAGCTTGCCGTCCTTGTCCTTGGCGAACTCGGGCACTGCGACCTGCAGCAGCGGCAGCGTGGTGTGCGCGCCGTTGGTCGGCATCATGTCGAGCTGACCGACCACGGGCGCGCGCAGGTTTTCCGGCGTCGGCTCCTTCGGACCTTTCAGGAGCTTCTCGCGGTCGACGATCTGCAGCACGCCGCCCTTGTTGGTGCCGTAGCCGAAATAGATGCGGTTGCCCTTCGGTCCGGTCGAGATCATGCCGTGCAGGTCGGTCGGCACGGTGCCGCTGGTGCCGGGCTCCTGGCCGACCAGGCCGAAGTCGCGGATTTTCACCGGCTTCGCCGGATCGCTGAGATCGAACACCTCGGTCATGCGGCGGCTGCGCCAGCCGTCGACGCCGGACACGAGATAAGCGATGCCGGTGTCGCACTCCCAGAAGCTCTTGTGGGTGTCCTTCAGATTCCAGCTCGGCTTGGAGACGAGCTTGGGATGCGACGGGTCGGCGACGTTCCAGATCTCATGACCCTGGCCGCCGAAGCTGCGCAGGAGATAGACCGCGTTCGGATCGCCCTTCGGCAGGCCCTTGCCGTCGCAGACGCTGGTCATCTGTCCGCCGCCGGCCTCGTAGTTGCCCTCCTGTCCCGGCAGATGGAACAGATATTTCGGCTTCGACGGATCGGTGACATCGACGATCGAGGTGCCGTTGAATTCGGCCTGGCCGGTGAGCGGGTTCAGCGGCTTCGGCGCCTCGGGCGTGCCGCCGTGATGGCCGATATAGGCGATGTAGCGGTCGCCCTGCCGGTGAATGGTCGGCTGGTAGGCGCTGCGCGCCTGAAGGTCGTTCCAGCCGACGAGGCGCATGTCCTTCGCCTCGGGCGGATCGCCAACCTTGGGCGCGGATTGCGCCGCAGCGGATGCGGCGAGCGCGGCTGAAACCAGAATGGTGGATGAAAGCAGTGCGCCAAAGCGCGCGCCGTGTTCGAAACAGGGCATCGTGACCTCCCAGTGTCATTCGTTATGTTTGTGATCGCCGCGTCTCTGCGGACGCTTGTGTGGGCGAAATCATAGTCCGGGGTTGGGCAGCCGGAAAGCCACTTCGGAGCGATGCGCCGGCAGGGCATTTGTACGGCATGCGGACGTGCTAGAACCGCGGGCTCCAGGCTTTTTCATCAAAGGGCAGAACCATGAATTGGACCGAGCGGCGCGAGCGGCTGCGCGCCATCGTCGAAGGCAAGCGATGCATCTTTCCGGCCTCGGTGTATGACGGCATCTCGGCGCGGATCGCAGCCGACGTCGGCTTCGAGGCGATGATGTTCGCGGGCTCGGTCGGCTCGTTCAGCGTGATCGCGGCGCCGGACCTCTGCGTGCTGACGCTGACCGAGTTCGCGCAGCAGGCCTATCGCATCAACCGTGCCGGCTCGTTGCCGCTCTGCGTCGATGCCGATCACGGCTACGGCAATGCGCTGAGCGTCAAGCGCACGGTCGAGGAGCTCGAGAACGCAGGCGTCTCGGCGCTGACCATCGAGGACACGCTGCTGCCGGTGCCGTTCGGCGGCGACGACGCGCAGCTGATCTCGATCGAAGAGGGCGTCGGCAAGATGCGCGCCGCGATCGCCGGCCGGCAGGATCCGCGGCTCATCATCTGCGGCCGCACCTCTGCCATTGCGATCACCGGCGTCGAGGACACCATCGCGCGGCTGAAGGCCTACGAGGCGGCGGGTGTCGACCTGCTGTTCGTGGCGGGCCTCAAGAGCCGCGAGCAGCTCGATGCCTTGGCGTCGGCGCTGAAGAAGCCGCTGTTTCTCGGCAACGTGCCCGAGGACATGATGGACGCGGATTATCTGTCGGCGCGCAATGTGCGGGTCTGCCTGCAGGGCCATCATCAGTTCTGGGCCGGCGTGCAGGGCGTCTACAACACGCTGAAGGCGCTGCGCGACGGCACCAAGCCGTCGAAGCTTCCGAACATCGCGTCGGCGGATCTGCAGAAGAAGCTGCTGCGCCAGGCGGACTACGCCAAGTGGTCCAAAGATTTCCTCAGCGGGGCATAGTGCGAACGAACCGGTGGGACCATGAAAACAGGCCGCATCAAGTCGATCCGAACCGAGAAAGACTATAGGGCCGCAATGGCTGAGTTCGAGCGACTTTGGGGGACAACACTCGGCACACCAGAAGGCGATCGTCTGGGTGTGCTCGCCACTCTCATTGAGGCCTACGAGGCTAAGCATCATCCGATGGACCCACCGGAAAACGTGGCATAGTGAACGTCTGCCACAATGAGGAAAAGCCCATGCGTGCCTATCTGTTGCCGAAGGGCGGCGCCGGCATCGACGCGCTGACCAAGGTCGAGCGCCCGCAGCCCAAGCCCGGCCATCGCCAGGTGCTGGTCAAGGTCGCGGCCTGCTCGCTGAACTTCCGCGATCTCGGCATCGTGCGCGGCACCTATCGGGTGCCGGTGCCCGACAACATCGTGCCGCTGTCGGACGGCGCGGGCGAGGTGGTCGATGTCGGCTCGGACGTGCGGCGCGTGAAAGTGGGCGACAAGGTCGCAGGCTGCTTCTTCCAGCGCTGGCCGGGCGGCGAGGCGCCGCCCGATGCGCACGCCACCGCGCTCGGCGGTGGCGTCGACGGCATGCTCGCCGAATATGTGGTGCTGGAGGAAGACGGCGTCGTCAAATTCCCGGCGCATCTGTCGGTGGACGAGGCCGCGACATTGCCGTGTGCCGCCGTCACCGTGTGGCACGCCATGATGGAGCACGCCAAGCTGATCGCCGGGCAGACCGTGCTGCTGCAGGGCACCGGCGGTGTCTCGGTGTTCGGCCTGCAGCTGGCGCATGCCATGGGCATGCAGTCGGTCATCACCTCGTCGAGCGACGCCAAGCTCGCCAAGGCCAAGGCGCTCGGCGCAAGCCACATGATCAACTACAAGACCACGCCGGATTGGGAGAAGTCCGCGATGGAATTCACGAGCGGTCGCGGCGTCGATCACGTGGTGGAGGTCGGCGGCCAGGGCACGCTGACGCGCTCGTTCGGCGCGCTGAAGATCGGCGGCAAGATCAGTATGATCGGCAACCTGAGCGGCGCTGCGACCGAGCTCAATCCCGGGCTGATCATGGGACGCCGCGCCAACATCCAAGGCATTTCGGTCGGTTCGACGCAGATGTTCGAGGCGCTCAACCGCGCCATCGCGGCAAGCAAGATCAAGCCGGTGATCGACAAGGTGTTCGGCTTCGACGACGTGAAGGCGGCCTACAACCACATGGCGGCCGGCGGGCACTTCGGCAAGATCGTGATCCGCGTCGGATAGTGCGATTCTATCCACTCGTCATACCGGGGCGAAGCGCGGGACCCGGAATCCAGACGAGAATTCAGCGCTTGGTACTGGATTCCGGGTTCGCCGCTGCGCGGCGCCCCGGAATGACTGAGGATGGATTGAACAGCTTGCGCACCGTGCTGACGGTGAGCGCGATGACGCCGATCCAGATGATCACGGCGCCCAGCCCGAACACCGAGCGGCCGATGAGGTCGCCGGTGGTCTGCATGGAGACGAACGGCGCCGACACCGAGAAGGCGTGAGGACCGGAGCCGATCGCAACCCACGTGCCGATGGTCGCGACAGCGCCCAACACACCGATGCAGAGCGTCTGGTAGGACAGCTTGATCCAAACCGGCGAGGGCTCGGGCGGCGTGGTCTGGTTGTCACTCATTGTCCGGGCGCAACCGAAGCAGTACAGGCCCGCGAACAGGAAGGCCGCGCCCGCTGCGAACACCAGGAAGGCGGGGCCGTCGGCAGCCGGCATCGGCAGCACGCCAATTGAGCCGAGCATGAAATAGAAGCCCGCGAGCGCCAGCGCGATGCCGAGGCCCGCGACCTCATGCGGCGAAGCCTCTCGGGCCGACAGATGTCCCGGCTGGTCCTGTACGCTCATGCACGCCCTCACGCGACTGCGTCACGCGAGTGTGCCGGGCCGAAGTTTCCAATCCGTTGCGGTCGGCCGCTGGTGCGGTCGGCCTTTGGCCTAGTCTTCTTTGCTTGGTCGCATTTTCTACGGCGAACCGCTTCACACCTCGCCGGAAAATGCTCTAGTCCCAGCCGCCGCTGACCCGCTCGACCGGGTTGGCGATGCGGCCGTTGGCCCGTTTCAGCGCCGAAATCCGCTTCATCTCGTCGTCACTGAGCGTGAAGTCGAACACCTTGAAATTGTCGGCGATGCGCTGCGGATTGGACGAGCGCGGGATTGCGCCCAGCCCCTGCTGCATCAGCCAGCGCAGCGCGATCTGCGCGATGCTCTTGCCGCGCGACTGCGCGATCTCGCCGAGCACCGCATCGTCGAACAGCCGGCCGCGGCCGAGCGGGCAATAGGCGACGAAAGCCATGCCGCGCTGGCGCACGGCGGCGAGCAGCTTCGACTGGTCGAGATAGGGATGACACTCGGCCTGCAGGCACGCGAGCGGCTCGGGGCAGAGCTTGATCGCCTGATCGAGCAGCGTGATGTTGAAGTTCGCGACACCGACATGGCGCGCCTTGCCTTGCTGCTTCGCCTTGGCCAGTGCCGGCATGGTCTCGGCGAGCGGAATCTCGGGGTTGGGCCAGTGCACCAGCAGCAGGTCGACATAGTCGGTGCCGAGCGCCTTGAGACTCGCATCGACCGATTTGGCGAAATCCGCCGCGTGCAGGTTCTCGTGCGACACCTTGGTGGTGAGGAAGATGTCCTTGCGCGGCACGCCCGCGGCGCGCATGCCTTCGCCGACGATCGGCTCGGTGCCGTATTTGCGCGCAGCGTCGATGTGGCGGTAGCCGGCCTCAAGCGCCGCGACGATCTCGCCGGGCGACATGCTGCCGGTCATCGGCGAGGTGCCGAAGCCGAGCGCCGGAATCCGCGCGCCGTGTGCGGTCAGCATGAGAGGCTCTGAGGCCGTGGTGAGCATGAGGCGTTTCCGTTCGGTTTCTTTCCGCAGAGGCCGCGACCCTATCACGCCGTACCGGCCCGCGGCATGTCTTGTGATCGGGGCCCGCAGCGGGCAATGTTCGCGGGGTGGGCGGGACAACGTGGAGCGACGCTCGATGCGAATCGTGCTCGGCCTTGCCGTGCTTCTCATGTCAGGACCGGCTTTCGCGTTGCCGCAACCGCCGACCCGGCAGGTGGCCAACGAGTGCAGGATCGCGGCTTACGAGGCCTTTCCCAAGCAGCGCCCCGGCAGTGCGCCGGGCAGCGGCGCGCGCTATCAGTTCTATCGCGACTGCGTCGCCAAGCGCAGCAATCCGGATGCGCCGCCGGAGGCGGAGCCGCTGCCGCAGCCCGCGCCGAAGCAGCAATAGATCGATCGCACGATCCTACGGCGAATGCGGCCGGACCGCCGCGGCGCCGGGCGCAAGGCGCTCCGCGATGTCATTCATGGTCTCGAACATCAGATCAGGCTGCATCGCGCGAAGCGCGTGCGCGGCCGAATAGCCCCATGTCACCGCGCCGCATTCGATCCCGGCCGCGCGCGCGGCTTCGATGTCGCGCACCTCGTCGCCGATCGCGATGGTTTGCGCGGCCGTGGCGCGAGCGCGCCGCAGGATCGATTTGAACTTTGCGGTCTTGCCGAACAGCGAAGCGCCGCAGGCGTAGTGCGCAAACAGCGATGCGTGCCCGCCGAGCTGACGCCGCGCATTGTCCTCGCTGTCGGACGTGACCAGTGCGAGCGTCAGCCCCGCCTCATGCAGCGTCTGCAGCATTGCCGGCACACCGGAAAACAGCGACAGCGCGTCGACCTGTTCGCGCTTGAGCGCGCGCATGCGGCGCGCGATCGCCGGCAGTTTCCACATCGGCACCTCGAGGCGGCGCATGATCTCGCGCGGGCCCGCATGCCGCAGCGGCTCGACGTCGCGATCGGCGATCTCGCGGAAGCCATACTCGCGCGCGATGTCGTTCACGACGGTGAGAAACCACGGAAAGCTGTCGACCAGCGTGCCGTCGAGATCGAAGATTGCGAGTGTGGTGGGCATGCGATGTCGGGCGGCGTGATACGGAATCGACTGCCCCTATAGCATTCTCGAGTTGCGTGTCGGCAGAAAACAAGCTATCGAGACGCCCCGCAACACCATTGCTTGGAGGCGACCATGTTGACGACTGCGCGCTTCCCGGGTTCACCGCGCGATATTTGACGCGCCTGCCCGGGGTCTAGTCCCGGGTGAAATCTGACACCCACAAATCAATCGGATCTGCCAGCGGGCTTCTTCAGTCCGCGCTGCGGAATTGTTTGTCATGACTCTGAATCTCTTGCGGGTCCCGCACCGGGACGCCGCGCGTCCCGGCATGCTCGAACGTCAGCTGCGGCGCTACCATCCTGGCTTCCAGGGCGCCGTGCGTGCTCTGGCGATGCAACACTCGCGCATCGCCGATCTCGCCGCGAGCTTTCCGGGGCTGCTGTTCGCACTGGCCGTGCCGCGGCCCGGGCTCGATCCGGCGCGCGCGCTCTCACGTGTGGTCGATGGCCACGCCCTCGCCGACGTGGCGGCGGCGGCCGACGTGCCGATGTGGCTCAGGAAGCTGCCGCCGGAGATGTTCGCGTGTCCGATCATGCGGCTGCCTGACGGCGAGCTGTTCCGGCGGCAGATCGCCAACCACCTGCCGCGCCTTGCCAAGCTGGCGCCGACGTGGCTGCAGATCGTGGCGGCGGTCGCCGAGCTCGCGCATGAGCCGGCAGCGGTGTGGATCGCGCGCGAGTTTCTCCGCGAGCCGCGCACCGTTCCCAATCGATTGCGGCTGGTCAGTCTGTGGGCGTGGTTTTCCGGCCAGCCGGAAACGTTCGGCTACGCGCTGATCGGCAAGCCGTGGACGCCGGATATGCGCTTTGAACCGGCCTTGGCAGCTGCACGCGATTGGCAAACGAATATCGAGCTGCACGTGAGGCTCGGCGGCGAGCCGATCGCCGACATGTGGCTCGAGCCCGCGCGGGTGGCCGGCTACGACTTCCTGCCCTTGAACTCGATCGCCGCGATCGCCGAAGAGGCGCTCGCCATGAAGAATTGCCTTCGCACCTACGGCTACAATCTGTCGGTCAATCGCTCGCGGCTCTGGAGCGTCCGGCGGGATGGCGAGCGCGTCGCCACGCTGGATGTTGGCTTGTGTCACGGCGATCCGCTGCCGAGCATCGTCGAGCTCAAAGGCGTCGCAAACGCCGAAGCACCGCGTGAGCTGTGGTGGGCGGTGCGCCAATGGCTGCACATGCATGACCTGCCGCAGATCGACATGGGACAGCGCGACTGGAAACAGGCGCCGCTCGACCGTGCCACCTGGCTGGCGCTGTGGCGGCCGTATTGGCTGGCGAAGCGGCGCATCCCGAAATGGCTGCCGCTCGCGCCGTCGCGCGCCATGTTTGGGCCGCTGTAAGCCGATGTGGCGACATCTATCGAGGGTTGTATTGTTCTTGTTTTGTTCTAGTATCACAAGCCGTAAAGCGGCGCAGGCCGCCAAGTGTTTAGAGCAAATTCAAATGAACGGGTCGTGTACCGAGTCTGATCAGTGTCAGATCCTTTTTCACAACGATGACGAAACGCCGGAATCGTTCGTCATCGATCTTCTGCATTCGGTGTTCAGGAAGCCGCTCGGTGAAGCGATTCACCTGACCCTCCAGGTCGGCAAGCAAGGACAGGCCAGTTGCGGCTCCTATTCGCGCGACCGGGCCCGTGCGCTCCTCCGAGCCGCTCGGACGGAAATTCGTGCCGCCGGTCATCCGCTCCGGATCACCAGCGACGCGCTCGTGGAAGATGGCGAGTTCAACGAAGCGTGCAAGATCTGCGGCGCGCCTGCAGGCGAGAACCGGCTGTCCCTGACAGGAACGATGACGGTGCTCTGCGATCATTGCGTCAGCGAGATCACGCGCAGCCTGCCCGGCGTCGTCCGCGAGAAACAATTCGAATATGCCTGCGATGCGCTGGCGCTGCATTTCGCCGGCATTCCGCAGGACCAGCTGGTCGCGACCGCGCGGCAATTCCCCGGCCACATGCGCGCCGACGTTCAGGTGGCCATCGACCGGCTGTTTGCCGGAAATGCGATCCGCTTCTTCGGCATCTTCGAGCGGTACCGCTATGAGACGCTGACGCTTGCGTCGCTGATGCGCGATCAGCGCGATGCCCAGGCCATCGCGCCGGCGCAATACCACGACGTGGATGTCGGCGAGGCTGCGCCGGTGAAATGCCTCGACAATGGCTTGTGGCTTTGCCAGACCGGCGAGCTGCGCTACGCAGTCGTTCTCTCCATGTATCGCGAGTCCGGCTACGAGTCCGGCGTCCGCATCGAAATTGGCGTACCGGTCGGCGCCGCGGGCGCGGACTTCGTGCAACGCTGCTTCTCCGAGCTCGAGAGCGCCGTCAACGCGGCGCGCAGCTACCGCGGCAAGGTTCTGTCGCTCGATGTTGCCGCGGACTATCGCGGGCGCTCGAAGGGCGTCATGGTCCACAAGCTGTCAGCAGTCCGGCGCGACGAGGTGATCCTGCCCGACGCAACGCTCAGGCTGCTCGACCGCAATGTCCTGAGCTTTGTCGGCCGCCGCGACGAGCTGCGCCGGCTCGGGCAGTCGACCCGCAAGGGCATCCTGCTGTACGGGCCGCCCGGCACCGGCAAGACCCACACCATTCGTTATCTGGCGAGCAACCTGCCCGGTCACACCACGCTGATCATCACCGCCGCGCAGGTCGCGTTGCTTTCCCAATACATGAATCTCGCGCGGCTGCTGCAGCCCGCGATGGTGGTGATCGAGGATGTCGATCTGATCGGGCGCGATCGCCGCGACATGGGGTCTTGCGAGGAGCCGCTGCTCAACGCGCTGCTCAACGAGATGGATGGGCTGAAGGAGGACGCCGATATCCTGTTTGTGCTGACCACCAACCGGCCCGAAGAGCTCGAGAGCGCGCTGGCGAGCCGGCCGGGCCGCATCGATCAGGCGATCGAGGTGCCGCTGCCGGACACCACCGGCCGTCGCAAGCTCGTGGCGCTTTATGGCAAAGGCCTGCCGCTTAGCGATGCGGTCGTGGACGAGGCCGCGCAGCGCACGCCGGGCGTGAGCGCCGCCTTCATCAAGGAACTGATGCGGCGCATCGCGCAGGCCAGCATCGCTCGCGATGGCGGGCAGACGGTTCAATCGGACGACATCGGCGAGGCGCTGGACGACATGTTGTTCGCGGGCGGCAAGCTCAACCTCAAGCTTCTGGGCGGCGCGCTGGATGAGATGGTGGGCTGATGTTGCGCTACGCTGGTGTCTTGCCGTCTTGCGCAAGGAGTTTGAAGTGAAAAACACCCGACGGGTTGGCCTGTTCGGCGCGCTGGTCTTGTTGCTTGGGTTGTTCGGATCATCGTTTGCGGCGGGGCAACAGCCGGCGAAGTCCGCGACCGTTGTATTGGCGGTCGATTTGCGCGAGCTGACGTCCATTCGTGACGTCTCCCATATCGGCGATGTGCTGTTCCGGCGGCTCGAGCGCCGCGGCGGCGCCGCCGCGGATTATGACCTCGCGATCCGAGGTTCGGTGGCCGCCGATTGGAAGGGCTTGTTCGGCGGCTCCGACGACAACCGCACGCCGCACGCCTACGCGGTCGAGCCCGGCACCTACGTCATCGACAAGATCAACATCGGCTCCGGCCCGACCACGATCGGTCGCGGGATCGATCCGCAAAGCCAGACCTATCGTTTCGGCGGCTTCGTGGTGCGGGAGGGCGAGGTTTTGAACCTCGGCCGGCTGGTCGTGCACATGCATTGGCACGAAGGCTATTTCCACGCGGCCGTGCAGGACAACACGGCTGAAGCGCGAACCGCGCTTGCGGGCAGCCGTCAGGACCTTGCCGGAAGGTTGCAGACGCGATTGCTCAAGGTCGTTCCGAAATTCGCCTTTCAAACGGATGGTGGCCGGCTGTAGGCGATGCAGCCTGCAAAGGGAGCGCCGCGGGCTGCGGCGGCCGGGTCAAGATCGGCCGTGGAGATGGCGCGCCCGAGAAGATTCGAACTTCTGACCTCTGCCTTCGGAGGGCAGCGCTCTATCCAGCTGAGCTACGGGCGCGTTGCCGCCTAGATAGCCGATAGCCATCCAGGCGGCAACCGCGTCGTTTTCCCTTCAGTTTCTGGCGTTGCTGCCGCCGAAGCCGGCGCGCCGCAGGGCGTCGGCCATGGCGCCGCCCGAGGAGGCGGCCTTGCCGGGCTGGGGGGCCGAGAAGCTGCGTTTGCTCGAGCCGCGCTCGGCGCCTCCGGATTTCATCGCCTGGCTGCCCGCCTCGTCGTCGAGCCGCAGCGACAGGCTGATGCGCTTTCTGGCCTTGTCCACGTCGAGCACCTTCACGCGTACGATATCGCCGGGCTTCACCACGTCGCGCGGGTCTTTCACGAAGGTCTTCGACATCGCCGAGACATGCACCAGGCCGTCCTGGTGCACGCCGATATCGACGAAAGCGCCGAACGCCGCCACGTTGGTGACCGCGCCCTCCAGCACCATGCCGGGCTTGAGATCGTCCAGCGTCTCGACGCCTTCCTTGAACTCCGCGGTCTTGAAGGCCGGCCGCGGATCGCGGCCCGGCTTCTCCAGCTCGCGCAGGATGTCGGTCACGGTCGGCAGGCCGAACGTCTCGTCGACGAAGGACTTGGGCGAGAGGCCGCGCAGCACGGTCGCGTTGCCGACCAGCACCTTGATGTCGCTCTTGGTCGCCTCGATGATCCGGCGCACCACCGGGTAGGACTCCGGATGCACCGCCGAGGCGTCGAGCGGATCGTCTCCGCCGGTGATGCGCAGGAAGCCCGCGCACTGCTCGAACGCCTTGGGGCCGAGGCGGGGCACATCCTTCAGCGCCTTGCGGGATTTGAACGCGCCGTGCGTGTCGCGATGCGTCACGATGCTCTGGGCGAGCCCCGCGCCGATGCCCGACACACGCGCCAAGAGCGGCGCCGACGCGGTGTTCAGGTCGACGCCGACGCGGTTCACGCAATCCTCGACCACGGCGCCGAGCGACCGCGACAGCTTCAGCTCGCTGAGATCGTGCTGGTACTGGCCGACGCCGATCGACTTCGGATCGATCTTGACGAGCTCGGCCAGCGGATCCTGCAGGCGCCGCGCGATCGACACCGCGCCGCGCAGCGTGACGTCGAGGCCCGGCAGCTCCTCGGCCGCAAAGGCCGAGGCCGAATAGACCGAGGCGCCGGCTTCCGACACCACGACCTTGTGCAGCTTGAGATCGGCCAGGCCCTTCACCAGCTCGTTCGCGAGCTTCTCGGTCTCCCGCGACGCGGTGCCGTTGCCGATCGCGACCAGCTCAACCTTGTGCTTGCGCACCAGGTTGGCGAGGACCGCGAGCGCCTCGTCCCAGCGCCGCTGCGGCTCGTGCGGGAAGATCGCGGTGGTGTCCACCACCTTGCCGGTCGCATCGACCACCGCGACCTTCACGCCGGTGCGGAAGCCCGGATCGAGGCCCAGCGTGGCGCGGGCGCCGGCCGGCGCCGCGAGCAGCAGGTCGCGGAGGTTTGCGGCGAACACGCGCACCGCTTCCTCCTCGGCCGCGGTCCACAGCCGCAGCCGGACGTCGAGCGACAGCGTGACCAGGATCTTGGTGCGCCAGGCCCAGCGCACCGTCTCGGCGAGCCACTTGTCGCCCGGCCGGCCTTGATCCGCGATGCCGTAGGTGCGCGCGATCCGCAGCTCGTAGGCGGTGACGCTGGTTGGCGCCGAACCGTCGTCCGGCTCGATCTTGAGACCCAGCACCTCCTCGCGCTCGCCGCGCAGCAGCGCCAGCACGCGATGCGACGGCATCTTGTTCAGCGCTTCGGCGAATTCGAAGTAGTCGCTGAACTTCGCGCCGGCCTCCTTCTTGCCCTCGATCACCACCGACTTGAGCCGGCCGTTGCTCCACAGCTCCTCGCGCAGCGCGCCGATCAGGTCGGCGTTCTCGGCGAAGCGCTCGACCAGGATGGCGCGCGCGCCGTCCAGCGCTGCCGTAACGTCGGCGACATTCTTGTCGGCGGAAACGAACGGCTCGGCGCTCGCCGTCGGCACGTTTTGCGGATTCTTCAGCAGCAGGTCGGCGAGCGGCTCGAGGCCCGCTTCCTTGGCGATCTCGGCCTTGGTGCGGCGCTTGGGCTTGTAGGGCAGATAGATGTCCTCGAGCCGGCCTTTACTATCTGCCGCCATGATGGCGGCTTCGAGCTTGTCGTCGAGCTTGCCCTGCTCGCGGATCGAATCGAGGATCACCTTGCGCCGCTCTTCGAGCTCGCGCAGATAGCGCAAGCGCTCCTCGAGCGTGCGCAGCTGCGTGTCGTCCAGCGAGCCGGTGACCTCCTTGCGATAGCGCGCAACGAACGGCACGGTCGCGCCGCCGTCGAGCAGCTCGACGGCCGCCTTGACCTGTTGCTCCTTGACGCCGAGCTCCTCGGCGATGCGCACCTCAATCGAAGCCATCAAGAACACCTCATTCGCGAGTCGGGAGAATCGTTTGTCGTTCTCAGGGGTGCGGATATGGGCAACACATCATGGATTATTCAAGCCGTCGCTCGATGTCGCACACAGCTCGATGAGCGTCGCCGGAGTCGCCGCGTATCAGAGGTTGCGAACCTGAAGCAGATCCATGCAGGTCGCTTCGCAACGTTCCAGCGCATTGTGTCGAGTCGCAAAACCGCGCACGTGGCCGCCGAGCGCATCGGCGCGCGCCGCCATCGCGTCGTCGTCGATCATCGATATGATTTCGTCGGTTTCAAGTCGCGTCTCCGGAAGATAGGTTCTGACCAGCCGTCCGACACCTTCCTCTTCAAGCGCCTCGCCATAAAAATTCTGCTCGACATGATTCGCAAGGATCAGTTGCGGCACGCCGGCGGCAAGCGCCTCGGCGGCCAGCGCGCCGCCGCCAAGATGGACGACAAGCCGGCTGTTGACCAGGATATCGGCGATCGGTTGTGGACTGGCATCGACACGAGCCCCTGCAACCGCGAGTCGATCGAGCTGTGCCTTCGGCCATGACGGGGCATGGACCCGCAGGCGCTTCGCGATCGGCACAAGCGCTTCATAGAGGCACGGCCATTGCGTGCCGTCGCTCGTCGACAGGTAGGCAAACACCTGCTTGGCGTCAGCGGCCCGCGGCTTCGGCGGTTCCTCGAAAAACGGACCGTCCACCGGCGAGACGCGCTGCGTGTCGTAGGGATCGAGCAGCCGGAAGGCCTGCACCACGCACGCGTCGCCGGAAAAAAGCTGCGGCAGCCGGTCGAGGCGACGAATGCCGAGGCTCGTAGCCGCTGCATTGACGGTTTCGAGCGTCTGCGCTTCGTCGAAGGCCGGCGGCACGATCCGATGCAGCAGCGGAAATCGCGGCATCTCGGCTGGCGGCACGGTGAAACCGTTGCCGGCCAGCACCAGCGGAATGCGGCCGCGCGCCGCCAGTGCCGCGAGCGGTGAATAGTCCGCAACCACGAGATCGGGACGCATGCGCTCGAAGAGAGAGTCCCACGCCGAGAGAATGCGGCCCACGGCTTGGCCATCGGCGAGCCCCGCCGCCGACAGCATGTCGTTCAGGGTCGCCGACGGGCCGAGCCGACCTTGCGCCGCCTGCGGCTCGTCGATCGGCCAGCGCGGCGCTGCTGCGATATCGTCGAAAGCATCGCGATGGGACGCCATCGCGGCGACATTTCTCACAACGGCGATCAGCCGCACACCGTGTGGCCGAAGCCGTGCAGCGATGCGGCGCAGATTGGCCGCATGACCGAAACCACTGCCGCGCTCCCAGGCCAATAGAACGGTCTTCACTGCTTTCTCATTCCCGCTCCGGGAATCCACCGGTGCCGAGCCGGGTTGCCCGGCGATGAAAACGACGCTACCCCATCTTCGGTCACGGCGGCAGCTTGCGCGCTCCAGCATGCAATTGATCCCCGACAGTCTCGATGACGCGCCGCCGTCCGGTCCGCCGGAGGTCCGGATGTTCTGGACCGGGCCGCCGCTCAGCCCTTACGAGCTGCTCTCGATCCAGAGCTTCCTGACGGCAGGCGCAAAGGTGTTCGTCTATTCGACGAGCAAGACGCTGCGTGTTCCTGAGGGGGTCGAGCTGCTCGACGCGCGAGAGCTTTGGCCCGGACCGGTGCACCGGTTTTTCTATCCGGATGGGGATCCTTCGCCGGCGCTTCATTCCAATCTGGTGCGCTACGTCGGGCTGCACCGCTTCGGCGGCTGGTATGCCGATCTCGACATGATCTGCCTCCGTGGTCTGCCGACCAGCAAGGTCTATCTCGCGTGGCAGACCGACGATTCGGTGAACGGCGCGATCATGAAGTTTCCACCGCACTCGCCGGTGATGGCAGGCGCGATTGAGGAATCGCGCGTGCGGCTGCCGCAAACCGCGCGCGGCGCGCCGATCACGTTGCGCAATACGCTCGGGCCGCATCTGGTGACGAAGCTCGTTCACGACTATGCGCTCGACCACGTTGTGCGTCCGATATCGAGCGCGCATCCCATCGAGTTTCTCGACGTGCCGGCGATGTTCGATCCGTTGCGCCGCGACGAGCTCAACGAGCGGATTGCCGACAGCGACTTCGTGCATTTGTGGAACGAATATTGGCGCCGTGTCCGCATCCCCAAGGACCTTGGTCCGCCCAAGGGCAGCTTTCTCGACGGGTTGTTTGCCCGGTTCGGCTTCTCGTTCGAAGACGAGGAGCGGCTATCGGCCGACGCGGTCGCGGCGTGGTTCGAGGAAACCAAGTTCTTGAACAGGATGCGATGGCATCTGCAGACGCGTTATGTCCCGAGCGGTGCATTCGACGAGCTGATCAGCCAGCCGCGCGCTCCGGTCGGCGCCGGATCTGCGACCATGGGGTCTGCGACCTATGATCTGCCGGCCGCCCGCATTCCGGCGCCGGCTGCATCGAAGCCGCAGACCGTTCGCACCTTCTGGGCCGGCGGTGCGATCGGCCCGTATCAGCTGCTCGGCCTGCGCAGCTTCGCCGACCGCGGCCATCGCGTCGAGGTGTTCACCTATGACAGCGGGTTGAACAAGCCGTCTTGGATCACGTGGCGGAATGCCGCCGATATCGTTCCGGCCGAGCGTGTCGTCCGCGAGCTTGCCGAGCCCGGCCAATCCGCGATTCACGGAAGCCTGTTCCGACATGCGCTGCTGCATCGTCACGGCGGCTGGTGGATCGATCCGGACGTGGTGCTGCTCGGGACCGAGCTTCCCGATGCCGGAATGTTCGTCGCCCAATCGGAGGATGCGCGGCTCGTATCGGCCGCAGCGATGAAATTCCCGGAAGGCCACGCGACGCTCGCCGAAGTTCTCTTCCAGTCGGTGGCGTTCGACGACAGGCCCGAGCAATGGGACAGAGCAGGCTCCGCTCTGCTCACCGAATGCCTCGCCGCGGATGGCCTGTTCGAGCAATGCGAACCGTCGGAGGTGGTCAGCCCCGTCGCGTGGCTCGATGTTGAGATGCTGTTCGATCCGGCGCGCGCCGACATGCTTGAAGAGAAGCTGCAAGGCCGCTTGTTTCTCGATCTGCATCAGGAGATCTGGTTGCGGGCCGGCGTGCCGCGCACGCTGGGGCCGCCGCTCGGCTCCTATCTCGACCGTCTTTTCAAACGACACGAGACCGGATGGCCGTTTGCCGCGCGCATCGAATATGGCGATCTGCGGCGTTGGCTGGCGCACATGTATCACATGATGCACAAGTGATTTGAGCTTCACGCCCAAAAAGCATTGGGCGCTTTCTGCCCGATCCCGATACCGGCGATCCAATGCGAGACATCGCGAGCATGTATCCCTTTACCGCTCGTTGATGCAGGTGCGCCACACAATGCTCTCAACGCTCGGTTCCCGGCGCCGGTCAAAGCGCCGCACTTGCGAACCCGGTGCTCGCATGATTTTTTCATGCACGGCGGTGGGGTGCTGGAGTTTGGAATGCCCAATTTGGAAGTTGCGGCCCGGGCAGGGATGGCCCGGCGCCGGACTGCTCTGCGCGCGCCGGTCCTGGAATCATTTCGCCGTTCGGCCGCTTTATTCAGACCGATTTCGACGCGCCAATCCGTTCATCGATCTGGCGGCCGGCCGGACCGACCACACCACAAGACGAGATCGATGTTGCCGAATGATCGGCACCACAACGATTCGGTCCTGAGCGGGCCGGCGGCGCGGCTTTGAGGGCACGATCATGGATTGGACCAAGCCATCTCAAGTGACGAGCCTGCTCGGCGTGCTGCTGTCCACCGCCGCAACGGTGACGGTCGCGGATGCGCAGAGCTACGGCAAGGTCGGCGCCGTCAATCAGGAGGCGACCGGCACGCCGCCGGGCGGCGCGACGCGCAAGCTCACGGTCGGTGCCGGCATCCTCGTCAAGGAGCGCGTGCGCACCTCGGCGTCGGGCTCGACGCAGATTCAATTTCCCGATCAGTCGGCGATCAACCTGGGCGCCAACTGCGACCTGGTGATCGACGAGTTCGTCTATGACCCGCAGTCGAAGTCCGGCACCATGGTGGCGACCGCGACCAAGGGCGTGCTGCGCTTCATCGGCGGCAACATCAGCCACAACGCCGGCGCCACCATCAGGACGCCGTCGGCCTCGCTCGGCATCCGCGGCGGCATGGTCACCGTCATGCTGCCGCTGCCGCCCGGCATCGCGCAGAGCGATCCGTCGCTCGCCGGCCTGCACGGCGAGCTGGTGATCTCGCATTTCGGTCAGATCACGCTCTCGAACAATGCCGGCAGCGTGAACCTGCGCTCGGGCTTCGCCACGGTGATCGGCGGGCCCAACGATCCGATCCCGACGCCGTTCCGCATCTCCGAGGCGGCGCTCAAGCTGATCATGCAGCTGATCAACAGCAAGCCGGGCCAGACCGGCGGCGTCGCCAGCATCCCGACCCAGGGCACCGTGCCGCCGGGATTCAATTTCACCATCGTGCAGGATCCGACTCATCCGCCGGGCACCGATCCGCTCGGATACGTCTCGATCTTTGGCGCCGGCAACAGTGCGGGCAAAGGCGCGTCGCAGACCAACCAGGCTGGCAGCGTCTCCCCGCCGCCGCCGCCATGCGCGGGTCCTTACTGCTAGAGCCTTTCCCAGTTGCTTTGCACCACGAGCCACAACGGCGGTGTCATCGCCGGGCTTAGCCGTCCGAAGGACGGCGTCGCTTCGCTCGCCTATGACCCGGCGATCCATGAGCGCGTCCAGTTCGGGCAATCTTACGTAAGACTTCCATTTTTGAAACTTGGTCATGGACCCCCGCGTCAAGCGCGGGGGTGACGGCCTGCGTGTTGCGCGAGTGTGCTTCCACGCAGGTGGGAAAGGCTCTAGCAACGTGGCGGCGCATGGCCGCGATCGACGCCGTCGCTGACGTCACGCTTGGTGCCGATACGTTTGGCGCCGATCTGTCCCGATTTGCGTCAGGAGACTGACTGCAGGCAGCTTCTCGGTCGATTATCCTTCGAACGGAGGACGCCGCGCCGTGAAATTTCGCCCCGCACCGGATACCGTTTTTAGCCTTGAAATCGCGCCTTAATTTACCCGAATACCTATTTCTGGTGCTGTGCCGCCACACATCGCGCCGCAACGGTGGGTTTGCCCGTGCGGTCAAAGCGCCGCACTTGCGATCCCAATCTCCCTATGTTTTTTGGAACGCGGCGGGTGCTGGAGTTGGGAATGCCGTATCTGGAGATGACGGCCCGGGCAGGGTTGGCCCGGCGCCTGATTGCCGTTTGCGCGCCTGTCTTCGCATTGTTCGTTTCGGTTCCTGTGATGGCGCAGGAAGCCGCCGACGAGCAAGAGCGCTTGCACGCGCAAATGCTACGCCAGCCGACGAATTATGAAGTCACCTTCGCTTACGTGAAGGTGGCGACAGATCGCGGCGACTACGAAGCCGCGATCGCGGCGCTCGAGCGTCTGCTCTACTACAACCCCAATCTTGCGCTCGTGAAGTTTCAGCTCGGCACGCTGTACTTCAAGCTGCGCTCCTTCGAGATGGCGAAGCGCTACTTCAACGAAGCGCTGGCTTCGCCGGGTCTCGATCCCGACACCAAGGCGCGCATCCAGACTTATCTGCCCGACGCCGATCGGCAGACGCAGCAGAGCCGGTTCGCGGGCTTTGCGCAGACCGGCGTGCGCTGGCAGTCCAACGCGAACTTCTCGCCGTCCAACGGCACCGTCACGCTCAGCGGCGTGCAGCTCGGCCTGCCGGCGACGCAGACCAGGCAGTCCGACGGCAACTGGTTCGGCCTCGTCGGCCTGAGCCACGACTACGATCTCAACGACTCGCTGGGCTCGACCTTCGAGACGCGCTTCACCGGTTATCTGACGCAGCAGTTCAAGCTCGACGATCTCAATGTCGGCCTGGTCGACGGCAGCTTCGGCTGGCGCATCCCGTTCACGTCGGCCTGGTTCCCCGGCGCGAGCGTCAAGCCCTATGTCACCGGCGGCAACATCTGGGTCGGCGGCAGCCAGTATCTGGCGTCCGGCGGCGCCGGCGTCGTGTTCACGCTGCCGGTCAACTCGCGGCTCACCTTCGAGCCGGGCTTCGAGTGGCGGCGCGTCAGCATCACCATCGGCACGCCGGTGGCGTCTCAAGGCGTCACCGCGTCTCAGCTGAATGAGTTCGGCACCGGCAACTGGTTCACCGGGGGCCTCTCGGCGAAATACGCCATCACCGAAACCATCCGGCTCGATTCGCGCGGCTACTACCGGCGCGGCGAGAGCCAGGCGGACTTCCAGAATTTCGACCAATGGGTCGGCGAAGCCGCGCTGTCGTTCCTGGTGCCGCCGCCGCTCAAGGAGATGCCGCGTTATTGGACCGTGTCGCCGTTCGGCCGCTACATCGCGACCGACTTCGACGCGCCCAATCCGTTCATCGATCCGACCACCAGGCGCTCCGACAAGCAGTGGGTGGCCGGCGTGATCCTGGATATGCCGATCACCCAGTATTTCGGCATTTCGACCACGTTCCAATACGACAAGACCAACTCGTCGCTGCCGAACTATCGCCAGGACAATTATTCGATCCTGGGCGGTCCGACGGCACGGTTCTGAGGGGGCGCGCATGAATTGGCTCAAGCCATCGCAAGCGACCAGTCTGATCGGCGTCCTGCTGTCCACCACGGCGGCGGTGACCGGCGCGCACGCGCAAAGCTACGGCAAGGTCGGCGCCGTCAATCAGGAGGCGACCGGCACGCCGCCGGGCGGCAACACGCGCAAGCTCACGGTCGGCTCGGGCATCGTCGTCAAGGAGCGCGTGCGCACCTCGGCGGCGGGCTCGACGCAGATCCAGTTCCCGGATCAGTCGGCGATCAACCTGGGCGCCAACTGCGATCTGGTGATCGACGAGTTCGTCTACGATCCGCAGTCGAAGTCCGGCACCATGGTGGCGACCGCGACCAAGGGCGTGCTGCGCTTCATCGGCGGCAACATCAGCCACAACGCCGGCGCCACCATCAGGACGCCGTCAGCTTCGCTCGGTATCCGCGGCGGCATGGTCACCGTCATGCTGCCGCTGCCTCCGAGCATCGCGCAGAGCGATCCGTCGCTCGCCGGACTGCGCGGCGAGCTGGTGATCTCGCATTTCGGCCAGATCACGCTCAGCAACAACGTCAGCAACGTCAACCTGCGTTCGGGTTTCGCGACGGTGATCGGCTCGCCCAACGATCCGATCCCGACGCCGTTCCGCCTCTCGGAGGCGACGCTCAAGCTGATCATGCAGCTGATCAACAGCAAGCCGGGTCAGACCGGCGGCGTCGCCAACATCCCGACCCAGGGCAACGTGCCGCCCGGCTTCAAGTACACGATCGTGCAGAATCCGACCAACCCGCCGGGCACCGATCCGCTGGGCTACCTCGGCATCTTCGCGGCCGGCAACGGCGCCGCCAAAGGCACGTCGCAGACCAACCAGATCGGGTCGGTCTCTGTGCCGCCGCCTCCACCGGTCGTCGAGAACAGCTGAGCGGGCGGCGTAACGTTTCCGCCGCACCGTCACTTCGTAACGTAGGGCTTGATCTGCTCGGCGAAATATTCGTCCGCGGTGTGCTTGGACTTCAGCTCGCCGTTCTCGATCATCATGTCGACGACGGCCTGCCACTTTGAGGCCTGTACCTTGTAGTCCCAGCCGATCATCGGCATGTCTTTGACCAGGTTCGCGGGCAGGCCCGTATAGGCCACCACCGCGGCGCGGGCGCGCTCCGGATCGGCCAGCATGTATTCGATCGATTCCTGGATCGACTTGGTGAAGCCCTCGATCGCCTTCGGATTGGCCTTCACGTAGCTCGACTTGGCGAACCAGGCGCCGAGCGGCTGCTGCGGGATCGAGTCGGCGTAGTCCCAGGCGATGACGCGGCCGAGCCCCGAGGCGATCAGCTGCGTGGTGTAGGGATCGACCGTGTTGACGGCATCGACCTGCTTCGACTTCAGCGCATCGAACTGGCTCGGGAACGGGATCTCGATCAGCTGCAGCTTGTTGAGATCGACGCCGGCGCGGCGGAACAGCGTCTGCATCGCCACCGTCTTCTGGCTGTGCAGGCCGGACACCGCGATCTTCTTGCCGGCGAGGTCGGCGAGCGTCTGATAGGGCGAATCCTTCAGCACCTGCACCGAGCCGGTGTCCGGGCCCTTGAGCTGGGCGATCTCGTTCTGCGCGATCGCCACGAGGTCGAAGCCGCGCTCCACCGCCGTCATCGCGGTGCCGGGGATCGACAGCACGATATCGACCGAGCCGCCGCGGTGCGCCGCGATCGCCTCGTTGCCGGTGCGGAATTCGACGAGCGTCACGTCGATCCCGTTCTTGGCGAAGATGCCGCGCTCTTTCGCGATCCAGGGATTGGTCAGCGCCGCCATCTTCAGCACGCCGACCTTGAGCGGCGCGAGCTTCTGCTCCTGGGCGTTGGCGGGTGCGGCCGCGAACAGCGCGGCGGCGATTGCGATGGTTTGGAAAATACGCATTGCGGTCCCCCTCGATGTTTTCATGCGTTACTTCTCGCCGACGGCCTTCTTGTAGGCCTCGATGATCTCCGAGCCGGTCGCGAACCACACCTTGTCGTGGCCTTTGATGTATTCGAGCGCCCGGTCGAGATAGCGGATGCGGTGCGGCGAGCCGATCAGGAACGGATGCAGCGCGATGCTCATCACCCGCGGCGTCTTCGCCGCCTCCTCGTACAGCACGTCGAAGGCATCGCGCGTGCGCTGCAGGAAGTCCTCGATGCTGATCGACGGCGCGTTGAACAGCGGCATGTCGTTCAGCTCGATGGTGTAGGGGATGCTGTAGAGCCCGTTGTTCATGCGATAGGGCAGGTCGTCGTTGACCCAGTCGCAAGTGTATTCGACGCCGTTCTTGCGCAGCAGATCGATGCTGTTGAAGGTCTCGGTCAGGCCCGGGCCGAGCCAGCCGCGCATCTGCTGGCCGTAGTCCTGGATGATCTTGCGCGTGTCGGCGATGAGCTTGTCTTCCTCCGCCTCCTTCATGCCGGTCAGCATCACCGAGTTGGTGAGGCCGTGGCCCATCAGCTCCCATTTCAGATCGGCGCAGGCCTTCATGATGCGCGGGTAGTGCGTGCCGACCTCGCCGTTCAGCGCCACGGTGCCGCGCACACCGTGCTTCTGCAGCACGTCCATCAGGCGCCAGATGCCGACGCGGTTGCCGTAGTCGCGCCGCGAGTGATTGCGGACGTCGGGGGCGCCTGCGCCAAGCTCGACATGGAAATGCTCGATGTTGGGGATCACCCACACCGCGAGGCGGGCGCCGTTCGGCCAACTGAACGGCGGATGGTCGACGATGGCGCGATAGGGAAAATGCTTGAACGGGTCCGGAGCGCTCACGATACGATTCTCCTTGGGTCGATCTCGATCAGGCTTCCACGCTGGTGCCGCGCCAGCGCAGGAAGTAGCCCTCGGCCTTGAGAAACAGAAAATTGATCAGGAAGCCGAGCATGCCCAGCGTGAAAATGCCGGCGAACATCTCCGGCACGCGGAACACGCGCTGCATGTCGAGGATGAAGTAGCCGATGCCGCTCGATCCCGCGATCATCTCGGCCACCACCGCGACAATCAGCGAGATGCCGAGGCTGATGCGCATGCCGGTGAGGATGCTCGGCAAAGACGCCGGCAGCACGATCGACCACAGCGCCCGCGCCCACGACACGCCGAAGGTGCGGCCGGTATCGATCAGCACCGGATCGACGGCGCGCACGCCGCTGTAGGTGTTGAGCAGGATCGGGAAGATGCAGGCGAGGAAGACCACGAAGATCTTCATCTCGTTGTCGATGCCGAGGAACAGGATCGCCACCGGGATATAGGCCGAGCTCGGGATCGGCCGGACGAACTCGGTGATCGGTTCAAGGAGCCGGTAGACGAACGGCACGCTGCCCATCAGGAGCCCGACCGGCACCGCGACCAGCGTGGCGAGGCCAAAGCCGACGAAGATGCGCCACAGCGTCGGCCCGAGGCTCTCCAGCAGCGGCCCGCCGCCGATGTTCTCGATCCATGAGGTGGCAATGACGCTGACCCGCGGCATCGACACCGGGTCGATCCATTGCTGCGCCGAGGCAAGCTCCCACAGGAGCAGCACCACGACGATCAGCAGGAATCCGGGCCAGCGCCTGGTCATGCGGGCCCCGCGCTCTTTTCCTGGACGAAGATGCTGGCGAACAGCTTCTGCCGCAGCTCGGTGAACTTCGGGTCGGCCCGCGTCGCGATCTGGTCGCGCGGCGACGGCAGCGCGATCGGCACGTCCTCGGCGATGCCCCCGCCGGCGCGATTGAGCGAGATGATCCGGGTCGACAGGAACACCGCCTCGTCGACGTCATGGGTGACGAACAGGATGGTGATCGGCAGCGTCTGCCAGATGCGCATCACCAGCTCCTGCAGGATCGCCCGCGTCATGGCGTCCACTGCGGAGAACGGCTCGTCCATCAGCAGCACTTCGGGCTCGCAGATCAGCGCCCGCGCGATGCAGACGCGCTGCTGCATGCCGCCGGAGAGCTGGTAGGGGTAGTAGTCCTCGTAGCCCTTCAGCCCGACCAGATCGATGTATTCGCGGCAGCGCTCGCGCGCCTCCCTGCGCGGCAGCGAACGTTGGGCCGTGAGCCCGAACTCGATGTTCTCGATCACGGTGCGCCAGGGCAGGATCGACTTGGTGTACTGCTGGAACACGTAGATCATGCCCTTGGGCGGGCCTTTCACGGCGCGCTCATTGAAGACGACCTCGCCGCCGCTCGGCGTTTCGAGGCCGCTGATCAGTTTCAACAGCGTGGACTTGCCGCAGCCCGACGGCCCGATCACCGAGAGAAAGCTCCGCCGCTCGATCGAGCAGTTGAGCTTGTCGAACACGGTGAGCGTGCCGTGCTTCGACTTGAAGGTCTTGCTGAGATTGCGCACCGCGATGATCGGCTGCGCCGGCACCGCGCGCGGTCCTGTCGCCGCGTTCGCATCGGCTGGTTTGAAAAGCGCACTCGCCGCCATCACGGACTCACGCGTTCGGTTCCGGGGCGCATCATGCAACACGACGTCGATCGGGCAAGAGCCGCGTGGTCGCGTTCCGTGACGCGGGACGGTGGCTTGCTCGCTTGCATTTGTTCCGACTGCATGGAGCGATCCTAATAGCAATCGATGTGCCAGCGCTGCTGCTGCTTTCGCTCGCCAGCAATGCGCCGCGACGGCTGCATCTGCAGGAGCGTGCCGAGCGCACTGCTCACTCCCCGTCTCGAAGGGCGAGGCGACCACAGTGCTGCCGCAGCCGGGCGGCCCCCATGGTTCGAGACGCGTTGCCATAGCGCGTCGAAGACGCGCGTAACCGCGCTTATGGCAACGCTCCTCACCATGAGGGCCGGGAGAGAGTGCGTCGAGCGGAGAGCAACATCGTCGCTTCCGCAACAATGTTGACAGAGCTTGCAAACAAGAAGGGTAAAGTTGACGACCGCATTGCTTGGTCTACGGTCCCGCCTGTCTTGCTCAGTAGAGGGCGCTTCATGAGGCGATCATGCTGCGGAGCAGGGTGTGGCGCCCGGGTCTCTGGACTTACGCAAACAGGGACCAGGGTCGTCTCGGACCACCGCCCGCGCCGTCGCAAGACGGGGCTGCCCTTTAAGGGCTGGACGTGGACGGGCTGAAGGGCGGCGGAAATGCCGCCTGGATAGGGGCGAGGTTGTGCACGTCCGCCCGCGCCCGGAAGAGCGGTCCCGAGACGAGAGACGCCGCCAGGCTGGGCGCCGGAAGGCGCTTTTGCTACTTGCGCCTTTTCGGCGCCCGCCTCCCTCTTTGGAGGGAGAAAGGAAATGAAGGCGGCGCCCCGCGCCTTACTTTTTCAGGGGCCGCTGGCGCATGCCTGCATGTCTGTTCGGCTCTGCAGAACATGACGACAGCGCCACGCGAAGCCGCTAAACTCCTCCGCAACCCATCCCACAAGCCCAATCAAGCCGGAGCTCGTCATGTCGACCGCCGTTTCCGCCAAGTCCCACCCCAAGCCGGCCCAGGTGCTGAAAGACGCCGATTTCAACTGGGAGGACCCGCTCGGGCTGGAAGGCGACCTCACCGAAGAGGAGCGCATGGTGCGCGACAGCGCCCGCGCCTTCGCGCAGGACAAGCTGATGCCGCGGGTGCGGTTGTCCTGGCGCGACGAGAAGGTCGACAAGGACCTGCTGCCCGAGATGGGCGCGCTGGGCCTTCTGGGTCCGACCATTCCGGAGGAGTACGGCGGTGCCGGCCTCGGCTACGTGTCCTATGGCCTGATCGCCCGCGAGATCGAGCGGGTCGATTCCGGCTATCGCTCGACGCTGTCGGTGCAGTCGTCGCTCGTCATGCACCCGATCTACGCCTACGGCACCGAGGCGCAGAAGAAGAAGTATCTGCCCAAGCTCGCCAAGGCCGAACTGATCGGCTGCTTCGGCCTGACCGAGCCGGACTACGGCTCCGATCCGGGCTCGATGGTGACGCGCGCCGAGAAGGTCGCGGGCGGCTTCAAGCTCAACGGCGCCAAGATGTGGATCTCGAACGCGCCGATCGCCGACATCGCCATCGTCTGGGCGAAGCTCGAAGGGAAAATCCGCGGCTTCATCGTCGAGCGCGGCACCAAGGGCTTCTCGACGCCCAAGGTGGAAGGCAAGCTCAGCCTGCGCACCTCGGTCACCGGCGAGATCGTGCTGGAAGACGCCATCGTGCCAGAGGAGAACCTGCTGCCGAACGTGTCGGGCCTCGCCGGTCCGTTCGGCTGTCTCAACATGGCGCGCTTCGGCATCGCCTGGGGCGCGATGGGTGCGGCCGAGTTCTGCTGGCACGCGGCGCGGCAATACACGCTCGACCGCAAGCAGTTCAACCGGCCGCTTGCCGCCAATCAGCTCGTCCAGAAGAAGCTCGCCGACATGCAGACCGAAATCGCGCTCGGCCTCCGCGGTGCGCTCGCGCTCGGCCGCATGCTCGAGGCCGGCAAGGCCGCGCCGCCGTCGATCTCACTGATGAAGCGCAACAACACCGGCAAGGCGCTCGACATCGCCCGCGTCGCCCGCGACATGCACGGCGGCAACGGCATCTCGGACGAGTTCCACGTGATGCGCGTGATGTGCAACCTCGAGACCGTGAACACCTACGAGGGCACCCACGACATCCACGCGCTGATCCTCGGCCGCGCCCAGACCGGCATCCAGGCGTTCATGTGATCTTGCATGTGATTTTGCGCACGTGGACCTTCACACCGTTCTGATCCTGCTCGGCACGGGGCTCGCGGGCGGTGTGATGGCGGCCATCGTCGGCGGCGCCTCGGTCATCACCTTTCCGGTGCTGCTCGCGGTGGGGCTGCCGCCGGTCACCGCCACCGCGTCGAATCTCGTCGCGGTCAGCGGCGGCAATTTTCTCGCCGCGATGACCGACCGCGGCAACCTGCCGCCGTTCAACCGCGCGTTCATCGGCTTGATCGCCGCCTCGCTGCTCGGTGCCGTGATCGGCGCGGTGCTGCTGCTGGCGACGCCCGAGCGGAGGTTCGAGCAGCTCATCCCGATCCTGCTCGGCGGCTCCACCATCCTGTTCGGTTTCGCGCGGCAGATCACGCAATGGATGCGGTCGCGCGCGAAGGCGCGCGGCGAGGACGAGTGGAAGATGAGCGTCACCAGCGTGCCGCTCATCTTGCCGATCTCGATCTATGGCGGCTATTTCGGCGCGGGCGCCGGCACCTTGCTGCTCGGCGTGCTGACGATCGCGACCGAGGGCAACTATCGCCGCGCCAATGTCGCCAAGAACCTGGTGTCGAGCCTCAACACCGTCGCGGCTTCGGTCTGGTTCATCATCCACGGCGCGGTGAGCTGGCCGCAGACGCTCGCCATGATGGCGGGCTGCCTCGTCGGCGGCTTCTGCGGCGCCTATGTGTCGCGCCGCATTCCGCAGCATTTCATGCGCGTGCTGGTGATCGCGGTCGGCGCGCTGCTGACGGTGATCTTCGCGTGGAAGTATTGGTTCTAGATGCGCTTTGCGAGCTCAACCAACCGCCTGGTCATGGCGCTGTTCGGATCGGTCATGGGGTCGCATACGGTGAAATGATTGAGCCCCGCGAGAGCTTCGTAGCGGGTTTCGGCGCCTTTGGCGCGCCACGCGTCGGCAATCGTTTTGCTGTGCCTCAAGAACTCCGACGACTCGTCACCGCCGACCACGGCGTCGAGCACGCAACCGCTTCGGACCGGCCAATAGAGTGGCGAGATGCGTTTTGCTTCCGCGGCGTCGAGCTTGAACTCGGCGTTGCCGGCGAGATGCGTCAGCACTTCGAGATCGTAGAGGCCGGAGATCGCATAGCCGACCGTGGTCAGATCCGCCGGCGCGGACGCATCGAGCTTCTTCCAGTCGGTCGCCATCATGCAGGCGGCGAGATGTCCGCCGGCCGAATGGCCGCTGACCATGATGCGTTGCCCGAGCTTTCTCCAGACGGCGAGGCACGCGGCCTGGGTCTGCTCGATGATCTGCCCGATATTGACCTGCGGCACCAGATCGTAGCCCGACACCGCGACCGTGACGCCGTGTGCGTTCATGCCGCGCGCCACCTGGCTGAAGCTCGACGGCTCCAGCGAGCGCCAGTAGCCGCCGTGGATGAACAGCGCGAGCGGGCCAGCGCCGCCGCCGCGCGGCCGGAAGATGTCGATGGTCTGGCGCGGCGAGGGGCCGTATTTCAGGCCGATCTCGGCGCGGCCTTCCTTCGCGGCTTCGTCCCGATAGGCGGCGCCTTCGCGGATCCAGCGCTCGAAGATCTGCGGATGCTCGGGCACCCGCGCGCGGTTGTTGTATTCAACCTCGTAGTCGATCGCCATAAAGCACTCCCGCCGACAACCCTGTCGGCGGGAGATTGGGGCATCGTGCGCGGCGAGGCAAGCTTACCGCTTGATCTGCGCCTTGAGCGTGTCGGCGACCGCGCGGTCGAACGAGTCGGCGACCTTCGCCGGGCCGTTCTTGCGCTGCTCCGCCACATAGACGTCGCGCTTCTTGACCAGCTCGGCCAGGCGGTCGTTCAGCGTCTTGCGCTCGGCCACGTTCTTGTCGATCGCGGCCTGCCGCTGCTCGGGCTTCAGCACCCGGAGATTGTCCGGCAGGTCGTCGTCCTTGACGGCATCGAGCTTCTGCCGGCCCGACGCGACATCGGACACGAGATCGCCGCGGCCGGTGACTGCTTCGCCGGTGCGCTTGGCGCTCTTGTTGAGGTAGCTCGCCATCTCGGACGCGGCCGAGCGCGGCGCCGCCGCGAGCTGGCCGGTCTTCTGCTCGATGCTGGAGCGCTGCGCGCGCGGTCCGTACGGGATCACGGTGCCGTTGATCTGGCCCTGCAGCTCGATGATTTCCACGTCCCACGGCGTCTCGATCACCAGAATCTTGCCGCCGTCCTGCGGGATCGGGATGTAGCGGCCGTCGCCGCGCTGGGCGATCTCGCGCCACACCCGCTCGGTGTCGCGCGCATCGCCGGCCTGCACGGCGTTGATCACGATGCCGCGTTCGCGCGCCGTGCGGACCACGTCGGGATATTTGGTGTCCTGCTTGTAGTCCATGTGCGGCGGCGCATCGCCGACCAGGAACATGATGCGGCAGATTTCCGGGCCTTGCGTCCAGTTGAGCTTGGTGACGCCGATCTCCAGCGCCTCGTTGACGCTTTCCGGCCAGTCGCCGCCGCCGCGCGCCTGCAGCGCCAAGAGATTGGCGTAGAGGTCCTGGATGTCGGTGGTGAGATTGAAGGTCTTGGTGACGTATTCGTCGCCGATGTCGCGATAGGCGACCAGGCCCATGCGGATTTCGGCGGCCGGGTTCTCGTCGACGATCGCGGTGGCGATCGACCAGATCTTGCGCTTGGCGCCTTCGATCAGCGGACCCATCGAGCCGGTGGTGTCGAGCACGAACACGACCTCGACGACCGGCTTGGCCATGCGCTTGATTTCCGACTCCGCCGGATCGGCGAAGGCGGCACTGAATGTCATTGCGGCAGCAAACGACGCGGGCGCGAGCGCCCGGGCAATATGAGACAACATGGATGTTTCCCTCCGGGGTGCCTTCCGACGCCGGAAATGATTCCTGCCCTTCGCGACGGGCCGTGGTCCGGATTGCGGCCGGGCACCGGCGGAATGTGGGCGGATTGCGACCGGGAGATGAATGCCCAGACAGGCGCTGCGGAATTGCGGGACCGATGTTGTTCCGATTGCGGCGTCGCGGGCAAACTGGCTATGAGTCCGATATGAAGGTCAAAGGCACACACACCCGCACGATCTGGCTCGAACCCGACGGCTGGTCGGTCGGCATCATCGACCAGACCATGCTGCCGCACCGCTACACCACGCTGCGGCTGACCACGCTCAGCGAAGCCTCGAATGCCATCCGGTCGATGCAGGTGCGCGGTGCGCCGTTGATCGGTGCGGCAGCCGCTTACGGCATGTGCCTGGCGCTGCGCGCCGATGCCTCCGATGAGCACATCGAGCGCGCCTATGCGGAGCTGCATGCGACGCGGCCGACCGCGATCAATCTGAAATGGGCGCTCGACGAGATGGTGGCCGCGGTGCGCAACCAGCCGCGCGACGCGCGGGTCGCCGCCGCCTATCGGCGGGCCACCGAGATCGCCGACGAGGATGTCGAGATCTGTAAGGCCATGGGGCGCCACGGGCTGAAGCTGATCGAGGAGATCGCGGCCCGCAAGAACGGCGAGCCGGTCAATGTGCTGACCCATTGCAACGCCGGCTGGCTCGCGGCCGTCGACTATGGCACCGCGACCGCGCCAATCTATACGGCGCACGACAAGGGCATCGCTATCCATGTCTGGGTCGACGAGACGCGGCCGCGCAACCAGGGCGCTTCGCTCACCGCCTGGGAGCTCGGCCATCACGGCGTCAAGCACACCGTCATCGCCGACAACACCGGGGGCCATCTGATGCAGCATGGCATGGTCGATCTCGCGATCGTCGGCACCGACCGCGTCACCGCGCAGGGCGACGTCTGCAACAAGATCGGCACGTATCTGAAGGCGCTGGCCGCCAAGGACAATAATGTGCCGTTCTATGTGGCGCTGCCGTCGCCGACCATCGACTTCGCGGTGAGCGATGGTATCACTGAGATTCCGATCGAGCAGCGCTCCGGCGAGGAGCAGTCCACGATGACCGGTCGCACTGCGGATGGCCGGATCGAGACCGTGCAGGTGGTGCCCGACGGCTCGCCGGTCGCGAACTATGCGTTTGACGTGACGCCGGCGCGGCTGGTGACCGGGTTGATCACGGAACGCGGCGTGCTGAAGCCGTCGCGCGAGGGATTGCGGGCGGCGTTTCCAGAGCGTGCGGGAGGCGGGCGATGAGATTGGGCAAGCTTGCGGCGCTGGCTTTGGCGGGATGGATGTTGGCGGCACCGGCGTTCGCGGCGGAATCGGTGAAGCCGATCCTCGACAGCGCCGAGAAGCTGAAGCCCGATGCCATCAAGCTCTGGGAGCAGCTGGTCAACATCGATTCCGGCACCGGTGATGCCGAAGGCCTCAAGGCGGTCGGCGCCATCGCTATCGAGGAGTTGAAGCAGCTCGGCGCTTCGATCGAGCTCGTGCCGAACCAGCATGCGGTGGCGGGCGACAACATCGTCGCGACCTTCACGGGCACCGGCAAGGGCACGGTGCTGCTGATGGCGCATATGGACACGGTGTTCGCCAAGGGCGCCGCCAAGGCGCGGCCGTTCCGCATCGAGAAGGGCCGCGCCTACGGGCCGGGCGTGTCGGACGACAAGGCCGGTGTGGTCATGGGTCTCACCGCGCTGAAGATCCTGAACGAGCTGAAGTTCAAGGATTACGCCCGCATCACGCTGTTCCTCAACACCAACGAGGAGACCGGCTCGCGCGGCTCGCGCGCGCTGATCGAGAAGCTTGCGAAAGAGCACGACGTCACGCTCAATCTCGAGGGCGGCCGCACCGGCGACGGCATCACGGTCTGGCGCAAAGGCTCCGGCACCATCAAGGTCGAGGTGAAGGGCCGCGCGTCGCATGCGGGCGGTGCGCCGGAACTCGGCCGCAACGCCGTGATGGAGCTGGCGCATCAGGTGCTGCAGCTCTCGAAGCTCGCCGACGCGCAGAAGGGCACCACGGTCAACTTCACGGTCTTCAAGGGCGGCGAGCGCAAGAACGTGATTCCGGACTACGCCGAGGCCGACGCCGACGTGCGCGCCGTGGTGGCCGAGGAGTTCGACCGGGTCGAGCGCGATCTCGCCGTTGCGATCAAGAGCAAGCTCATTGCCGACACCGAGGTGACGGCGACGCTGACGCGCAGCTTCCCGGTGATGCCGCAGAACGCCCAGATCGACGCGCTCGCCGCGATGGCGCAGCGCATCTATGGCGAGCTCGGCAAGTCGCTCAATCTCGTCGGCTCGGGCGGCGCCGCGGATTCGAGCCTTGCGGCCGGCGTGTTCAAGCCGACGCTGGACGGCTTGAGCCTGATCGGCGCCAATGCGCACACCGATCGCGAATATGCCGAGGTCGACAGCATGGTGCCGCGACTCTATCTGCTGACCCGGATGGTGATGGAGCTGGGCCGCAAGCCATGAGCCTGAAGAGCGTGCCGCTCGGACAATTCGCGGAACTTCCGGTCGACGGCCGCCAGTCGCAGACCGCGTTGAAGATCGCGCGCGGCACCGCGCGGCTGTTGCATGCCCATGGCTATTGCGTGGTCAGCGAGCTGCCGCTCGCCTCGGGCCGGCGCGCCGATCTGGTCGCGCTCGGCGGGGGCGGCGAGATCTGGATCGTCGAGATCAAGTCCTCGGTCGCGGACTTCCGCGCCGACCAGAAGTGGATGGACTACCGGCTGCATTGCGACCGGCTGTTCTTCGCCACCACGGTCGAGGTGCCGTGCGAGATCTTCCCGCCGGACACCGGGCTGATCGTGGCGGATGCCTTCGGCGCCCAGATCGTCTGCGAGGCGCCGGAGCATCGGCTCCATGCCGCGACCCGCAAGAGCATGACGCTCAGCATCGCGCGGGCCGCCGCACTCCGCCTGCAATCGCTGGCCGATCCGGCCGGGCCCTATCAGGGCGAGTTCTAGTGGTGCATTGGCCGACTTCCGTGGCCCGCCCAGCGGCAAAGCGGCTGCGAATTTGTTCGGGCCCGGCTGCAATTAACGGTTCAATTACCAAAACCTGGAAGATTCCAGCGTGTCCACGCCCATATCGGGAACCGGACGCGAGCGACCATGCCATCTGCTCAATCCGAGTCCCCGTCTCCGCAGATCAAACGCGCATCGTTTCGCGGCTGGAACAGCCTCGCTTGGCGCGTGATCCTGCCGGTGCCGATCGTGCTTTTCATCGTGGTCGGCGTGATCTGGGCGACCATGCCGCGGCTGATGGAAAGCACGGCGGTGCACGACGCTTTGCTGTCGAACCAGCAGGTCGCGGCGCAGTTCAAGATCATTCGCGGCTACTACTCGGAAAACGTCGTCAACAAGGTGCTGCAGACCGGCGCCGTCAAGGCGTCGCACGATCATCGCGGCAAGGACGGCACCATTCCGATCCCGGCGACGATGATGCTGGATCTCAGCAGCCTGCTGGCCAACAGCGACACGTCGCTCAGCTTCTACAGCAAATATCCGTTTCCCGGCCGCCACGACCGCAAGCTCGACGAATTCCAGACGCAGGCCTGGGACTTCCTGGTCGCCAATCCCAAAGAGGTGTTCTCGCGCGAGGCCTCTCTCGGCGGCAGGCACGTTGTGCGCACCGCTGTTGCCGACACCATGTCGGCGCAGTCCTGCGTCAATTGCCACAACTCCGATCCGGCCTCGCCGAAGCGCGACTGGAAGCTCGGTGACGTCCGCGGCGTCCTCGAGGTCGCGACCGTGATCGATGCGCAGATCGCGCACGGCCAGCAGGTCAGCCATCTGATCGTGCTCTGTGCGATCGTCGCCGGCATCCTGCTTTCATTGCTGACCTATTGGGCGATCCGCGGCGTGACGCGGCCGCTGCGCAAGCTCGTCACCGCGATGGACGGCCTTGCCGGAGGTCACTTCGACGTGACGCTGCCGGGCCTCAACCGCAAGGACGAGGTCGGCGCGATGGCAAACGCGGTCGAGCAGTTCAAGGTCCGGGCCATCGAGCGGGCGCGGCTGCATGCCTCCGAGGACGAGGCGCAGCGGCAGGCCGCGGCCGATGAGCAGCGCAGGTCGATGCGCGGCATCGCCGACAGCTTCGAGGCCGCGATCGGCAACATCGTGAATTTCGTGTCGCTGGAATCGAAGGGCCTCGAGGTCGCGGCCAGCACCATGAAAGGCACAGCGGATTCGACCAAGCAGTTCGCCGACATCGTGGAGCGCGCCTCGAGCGATGCGTCCCGAAACGTCAACTCGGCCGCTGAGGCCGCGGGCGAGCTCGCCAATTCGGTGTCGGACATCAGCCGCAAGGTGCGCGAGTCGAGCGAGATCGCGGGCGACGCGGTGCGCCAGGCCGAGAAGACCGACGCCCGCATCACGGCGCTGTCGGAAGCCGCAACCCGCGTCGGCAACGTCGTCAAGCTGATCACAGACATCGCCGAGCAGACCAACCTGCTGGCGCTGAACGCCACCATCGAGGCGGCGCGCGCCGGCGAGGCCGGCCGCGGCTTTGCGGTGGTCGCCTCCGAGGTCAAGACGCTGGCGACCCAGACGGCCAAGGCCACGGAAGAGGTCACGGTCCAGATCGCCGAGATGCAAACCGCGACTGCGGATTCGTTTGCCGCCATCAAGGAAATCAGCTCGACCATCGGCCGCATCTCCGAGATCGCAAGCTCGATCGCGGGTGCGGTCGAGCAGCAGGGCGCGACCACGTCGCAGATCGCCGACGGCGTGGAAAGCGCGGCGCGCAGCGCCGAGCATGCGGCGTCGAACATCGGCGACGTCAACCGGGCCGCGTCCGAGAGCGGCACCGCGGCGGAGCGGGTGTTCGCCTCGGCGCATCTGCTCGCCAAGGAAGGCGGCAAGCTGAAGCAGGAAGTCGACAAGTTCCTCGCCACCGTCCGCGCGGCTTAACTTCCAATATCTCTCGACGTCATTCCGGGACGCCGCGAAGCGGCGGATCCGGAATCCAGAACATCGGGACTGTTTGCTTTTCTGGATTCCGGGTTCACGCGCTGCGCGCGTGCCCCGGCATGACCGTGTTGCAGGCAGCGATAGCCGGTCCCTATACTCCCGCAGCTTCGGGTTCTCTCGAAGCACAAAAAAATGCTGGGAGGTCGCTGATGAGGCTCATGCTTGCTGCGCTTGTTTCACTCACCGCCCATGTGGCATCGGCCCATGTGGCATTGGCGCAAGATGCGGTGCCGAGCATTGCCTATGACTCGGTGCCCAATCCGCTGAAGCTGCCGGACGACATGCACCTCGGCGAGGTGGCCGGGGTCGCTACCAATTCCAAGGGACACATCTTCGTCTATTCGCGCGGCGGCTCGAGCGCGGGGCCGGCCTACGGCAACACCGCGTCGCAGCTTCTGGAGTTCAACCCGAACGGCAAGTTCGTCCGCGAGATCGGCAAGAACCTCTACGCCTGGGCCTTCGCGCACACCGTGCGCATCGACAAGGACGACAACATCTGGGCCACCGACAAGGGCTCGGACATGATCATCAAGTTCAATCCGCAGGGCCGCGTCGTGATGGTGTTCGGCCGCAAGTCGGAGGCCTCCGACGCCGAAGCCAAGCCCCATGAGCGCAATCTCGAGAAGCCGCTGCCGCATCAGGACGGCCGGTTCCGCCAGCCCACCGACGTGACCTGGGGGCCGGACGGCACGATCTATATCTCGGACGGCTACGTAAACTCCCGCGTCGCCAAGATCAGCCGGGAGGGCGACTGGATCAAATCCTGGGGCCAGAAGGGCAAAGGCCAGGGCGAGTTCAACCTGGTGCACAGCATCGCGGCGGACGCCAAGGGCAACATCTATGTGGCCGACCGCAACAACCGCCGCATCCAGGTGTTCGACGGCGACGGCAACTTCCAGCGCGAGATCAAGATCAACGTGCCGTTCGACGAGAACGCCAGGCCCGCGATCGGCAACAAGCCGGACCTGACCAACTACCTGCAGACCGGCGGCAGCTTCGCGCCCGGCGCGCCCTGGGCGATCTGCATCACGCCCGGACCGAACCAGGTGCTGTACAGCGCGGATTCGCATCCGGGCCGCATCTACAAGCTGTCGCTCGACGGCAAGGTGCTGGGCGTGCTCGGCTCGGCGGGCAAGCAGCCGAAGCAGTTCGGCTGGATTCACGAGATCGCGTGCCCGTCGGAGAACACGCTGTTCGTCGCCGAAATTCTCAATTGGCGGATCCAGAAGCTGATCCTGCATCCGGAGAAGACGGCGAGCCGGCAATGAGAGTGGGTGGAACGCGAAGCGTAAGCCTTCCGATTGCGGCGCTGGCGGCGACACTCGCCGCCGCGCCGGCAAACGCGCAGCCGGTCGATCTGGCCGGCAAGACCGTGACGCTGATCATCGGCTTCGGCACCGGCGGCGGCTACGATCTCTGGGGCCGCACGGTGGCGCGCCACATCGGCAAGCATCTGCCGGGCAGGCCCACGGTGGTGCCGCAGAACATGCCGGGCGCCGGCTCCTATGTGGCGGCGAGCCACCTCTATGCGGCTGCGCCCAAGGATGGCACGGCGTTCGGCATCATCGCCCGCGACGCGGCGCTGGGGCCCCTGAGCAACGCGCCAGGCGCGCGCTTTGATGCGACGAAGCTGTCCTGGCTCGGCAGTCCGACGCGGGAGCACAACGTCTGCATCGCCAACAGCTCGGCCAAGGTGAAGACCGTGAACGACCTGCGCGACAAGGAGCTGATCCTGGGCGACACCGGGCCCGGCACCGGCACGCGGTCCTATCCCAAAGTGCTCAGCGACGTGTTCGGCTACAAGTTCAAGATCGTCTCGGGCTTCCGTTCGTCGGCCGATGTGTTCCTCGCCATGGAGCGCGGCGAGGTCGAAGGCATCTGCGAGAGCCTCGACAGCGTCAACCAGAGGAAGCCAGACTGGATTCCAAAGAAAGTCATCAATGTGCTGCTGCAGGCCGGCGCCGAGTCGCGCCCGGAGCTGAAAGGCGTGCCGAACGTGCTGACGCTCGCCCGCAACGACGAAGAGAAGCAGCTCCTGGAGTTTCTCTATGCCGGGCAGGACATCGGCCGGCCGTTCGCGGCACCGCCCGATCTGCCGCCTGAGCGGCTGAAGATGCTGCGCGACGCCTTTGCGGCGACCATGAAGGACCCGGAGTTCGTCGAAGACGTCAAGCGCAGCAAGCTCGATCTTGAGCCGGTGGACGGCGAGCAGCTGGCGGCGTTGATCGCCAAGATCTACGCCACGCCAAAGCCGATCATCGAGCGCGTCAGCAACCTGATCAAATAAAATCGGCCCGCGTCACTGACGCGGGCCGACAAGGATTGGTTTCGCTTGAACCTCAGCGCGGCGCGCGCTTGGCGAGAATGCGCTGCAGGGTGCGGCGGTGCATGTTGAGCCGGCGCGCCGTCTCCGAGACGTTGCGGCCGCACAGCTCGTAGATGCGTTGGATGTGCTCCCAGCGCACGCGGTCGGCCGACATCGGATGCTCCGGCGGCTCGGCCTTGCGGCCTTCGATCGCGAGCAGCGCGTTGACCACGTCGTCGGCGTCGGCGGGCTTCGAGAGATAATCGACCGCGCCCATCTTCACGGCGTTTACCGCGGTGGCGATGTTGCCGTAGCCGGTCAGGATGATGGCGCGCGCCTCGGGACGGCGCTGTCGGAGCGCCGAGACGACGTCGAGGCCGTTGCCGTCGCCGAGCCGCATGTCGACCACCGCAAAGGCGGGGGCCGAGGCCTCGACCTGTTGCAGGCCTTCGCCGACCGACTCGGCGGTCCGCACCTCGAAGCCGCGGGCCTCCATGGCCCGGGCCAATCGTTGCAGGAAGGCCTTGTCGTCTTCCACGATCAGCAGGGTCCGCTCGGCGGAAACGACCACAGGCGGCGGCGATACTTCGGTCATGGTCATGCTCATATCCTGATCACCTTAGGTAACATGGGGATGGACCTCAAGTGGCGGCAAGGCCCAAGGAACTCTCAGGGGGGTCGTCGATGGGCCGTTCGAACTCGTCCCGCAGCCAGCGGACCCGGATTACCGCACCGCGGTCGGGATAGGGCCGGTTCTCGAATTCGACAGTGGCGCCCGTACGTTCCAACAATGTCTTGGCGATGAAGAAGCCCAGCCCCAGCCCGGTCGGGTCGCCGCCGGCATTCATGCGGCGGCGCTTGGTCGATTTCACGTAAGGCTCGCCGATCCGTTCCATGATCTCCGGCGCAAAGCCCGGCCCATCGTCGCTGATCGTGACCGCGACGTCCTCGTCGGTCCAGTCGGCGGTCACCTCGACCCGGGCCTGGGCGTAGTCGATGGCATTTTCCAGAATATTGCCGAGACCGTAGAGCATTGCCGGATTCCGCGTCCCCATCGGCGGGCCGGAGCGCGGCGGCATCGACACGTTGATGTCGATGCCGAAGTTGCGGTGCGGCGCCACCACCTCCTCGATCAGCGCCGGCAGCGGCGTGCGGTCGAACGGCGCGCCGGTCGGAAGTTCTGTCAGCTTGGCCAAAATGTCGCGGCAGCGCTGCGCCTGCTCGCGCAGAAGCTTCACGTCCTCGGCGTGCGGCGAGTTGGCATCGATCGCGCGCTCGAGCTCGCGGCTGATCACCGAGATGGTCGCAAGCGGTGTGCCGAGCTCGTGGGCGGCTGCAGCGGCGAGGCCATCGAGCTGCGACAGATGCTGCTCGCGCGCCAGCACCAGCTCGGTCGCGGCCAGGGCTTCGGCGATCTGCCGGCCTTCCTCGGTGATCTGCCACGCATAGACGCCGATGAAGCCGATGGCGAGCAGGATCGAGAACCACACGCCGAGCAGATAGATCCAAGGCAGCTCCATCGGATCGTCGGGATCCCACGGCAGCGGGTAATGCGCGAACACCAGCACAGTGGCGCAGATCACGGCGAACACGCCGAGCATCACGGTGATGCGTGGCGGCAGAGCGGTCGCGGACAACAGCACCGGCGCGAGGAACAGGAACGCGAACGGATTCTGCAAGCCGCCGGTCAGGAACAACAGCACCGCAAGCTCGGCAATGTCGAAGGCCAGGAGCCACGCGGCCCGCGTCGGCTCGAGCCGTTGCGTCAGGCTGAAGCGCACACGCAGCGCCACGTTGAGCCACGCCGACAGCGCGATCACCGCCATGCAGGCCCAGAGTGGCAGCGGAAACTCGACCACGTAGACGACCACCAGCACCGCGACGGTCTGGCCGATCACCGCGAGCCAGCGCAGGCGCAGCAGCGTGTCGAGCCGCACGTTCCGCCGCTGCGGCAGATGGATCTGGTCGGCGGTGTCGTAGAGCATGGTCATATCTTAATGCCGCGGGGGCCGTTCTCAATGTTGCCAACCGCCGCATGGTGAATGGGTTGCGGCTGTGCAGGGGCTTGCGCCGGGCCGCGCGCCGCGTCACATCTCACCGATGCTCGCGCCAGGAGAAGTGCCAGGACAATCGCCCATCACCGTCGACCGCCTGGTCAAACGCTACAAGACCGTGACGGCGGTGGACGGTATTTCATTTGCCATCGAGGCGGGCTCCTGCGCGGCGCTGCTCGGCGGCAACGGCGCCGGCAAGACCACGACCATCTCGACCATCATGGGGCTGGTGGAACCGACCTCCGGCCGCGTCACGGTGCTGGGCGCCGACATGCCGCGGGAGCGGCACCGCGTGCTGCATCGCATGAATTTCGAGAGCCCTTACGTCAACATGCCGATGCGGCTGACGGTGCGGCAGAACCTCAACGTGTTCGGCATGCTCTATGGCTGCGCGGATGTGGCGGGCCGCATCCGGACGCTGTCCGAGGAATTCGACATGGGCGACTTCCTCGACCGGCAGGCCGGCAAGCTGTCGTCGGGCCAGAAGACCCGCGTGGCGCTGGCGAAGTCGCTGATCAACGAGCCGGAGATCCTGCTGCTCGACGAGCCCACTGCCTCGCTCGATCCCGACACCGCCGACTGGGTGCGCGGCCGGCTCGAGCATTATCGCAGCGCGCACGGCACCACGATCCTGCTCGCCTCGCACAACATGAACGAGGTCGAGCGGCTGTGCGACCGCGTCATCATGCTCAAGCGCGGCAAGATCGAGGACGACGACACGCCGGCAGGGCTGATCGCGCGCTACGGCCGCAGCAATCTCGAAGAGGTGTTCCTCGACATCGCGCGTGGCACCGGCGAAGCCCGGGAGGCCGCGCAATGAGTTTGTCCTTCGGTACCGGTGGCGGCGCAGCGAGTCCCCTCTCCCGCTTGCGGGAGAGGGTGGCGAGCGAATGCGAGCCGGGAGAGGGCTCTTGTGGCAGCACCCCTCTCCCCCTCGCATTCGCTCGGGACCCTCTCCCCGCTTCGCGGGGCGAGGGGGCCAAACCGCAGCAGGGAGACGGACGGGAGAGCGAGAGGGCGTGTGATGACTCTTGAATCCAAAGCGCGCACGCCGCGCTACATCGCGATCTCGCCGCGGCGCGTGTTCGCGATGGTGCTGCGGCATTGGTATCTGCTCAGCTCGTCATGGCCGCGATTGCTCGACCTGATGTACTGGCCCGCGGTGCAGATGCTGATGTGGGGCTTTCTGCAGATGTATGTCTCGCAGAATGCCGGCTCGGCCACCATGCGCGCCGCCGGCACGTTCATCGGCGCCGTGATGTTGTGGGACGTGCTGTTTCGCGGCCAGCTCGGCTTCTCGATCTCGTTCCTGGAAGAGATGTACGCGCGCAACATGGGCAACCTGATGATGAGCCCGCTGCGGCCGATCGAGTTCGTGCTGGCGCTGATGGTTCAGAGCATCGTGCGGCTCGCGATCGGCATGGTGCCGGTGTCGCTGCTGGCGATCTGGTGGTTCGATTTCAATCTCTGGGCGATGGGTCTCGCGCTCGCGGTGTTCTTCATGAATTTGCTGCTGACGAGCTGGGCGATCGGCATCATCGTGTCGGGCATCCTGCTGCGGCACGGGCTCGGCGCCGAGAACATGGCCTGGGGCTTCATGTTCCTGATGCTGCCGTTCACCTGCGTGTACTATCCGGTGTCGGTGCTGCCGTCGTGGCTGCAGGTCTTCGCCTGGATGCTGCCGCCGACCTACGTGTTCGAAGGCATGCGGGCGCTGCTGATCGATCACGTGTTTCGCGCCGACCTGATGCTGCAGGCCTTTGCGCTGAATGCGGTGATTTTCGCGATCGGCGTTGCGGTCTTCCTCGTGCTGCTGCGCAGTGCCCGGCGCGAAGGAACTTTGCTGCAGGGCGGCGATTAGCAGTCGCAGCAGGCCTCCGCGCCGGCGGTTTTTGACCGCCGGTTAAGGCTGTCCTCAGGTAGACTGGCGGAAATGCCCGAAAAACAAGGGGTTTTTCGCCTCCATAACGCTTCGCCAAGACAAGCCATATATGTTGACCATGTCATCTGTTCGTCACTATGCTGCGCCGCAGCGGGGCCGGGGATCTGAAAGCATGGCTATTGGTGAATTCGGCGGCGCGCCGCAATACAGCAGTCCGGCGCTCTCGACCGGCTTGTACTGGATGTACGAGACGGGCCATGCAGCGCTCCAGCCGGCGCGGGCGCTTGCCGACGTGACGCGGCTCTATTTCAAGAATCCGCTCAATCCGCTGTCCCACACGACCTACGGCAAGAGTCTCGCCGCCGCTGCCGAGCTGTTCGAGCGCTCGACGCGGCGCTACGGCAAGCCCGAGTGGCGCATCGACTCGGTGATGGTCGGCGGCGAGCGCGCACCGATCCATGTGTCGACGCCGTGGGAGCGGCCGTTCTGCCGGCTGCTGCACTTCGAGCGCATGTTCTGCCACATGCCGCGGCGGCCACAGCCCAAGATGCTGATCGTCGCGCCGATGTCGGGCCACTACGCCACGCTGCTGCGCGGCACCGTCGAGGCCTTCCTGCCCAATCACGACGTCTACATCACCGACTGGGTCGACGCGCGCATGGTGCCGCTCGCGGCCGGCCGTTTCGATCTCGACGATTACATCGACTACGTCATCAGCATCCTGCATTTCCTCGGCGGCGACACCCATGTCGTCGCGGTGTGCCAGCCGTCCGTGCCGGTGTTCGCCGCGACCGCGCTGATGGAAGCGGATAACGATCCTTACGCGCCGCGCTCGGTCACACTGATGGGCGGTCCGATCGACACGCGCGTCAATTCCACGGGCGTGAACAAGCTCGCCATGGAACGCGGCATCGACTGGTTCCGGCGCAACGTCATCACCAAGGTGCCGTTCCCGCATCCGGGCGTGATGCGCGACGTCTATCCGGGCTTCCTGCAGCTCAACGGCTTCGTCAGCATGAACCTCGATCGCCATCTCGAGGCGCATCGCAACCTGTTCATGCATCTTGTGAAGGGCGACGGCGACTCGGCGCAGAAGCATCGCGAGTTCTACGACGAGTATCTCGCCGTCATGGATCTCACCGCCGAGTTCTATCTGCAGACCGTCGAGAACGGCTTCATCAAGCACAGCCTGCCGAAGGGCGAGATGACCCATCGCGGCCGCCCGGTCGATCCGGGTGCGATCCGCAATGTCGGCCTGCTCACCGTCGAGGGCGAGCACGACGACATCTCCGGCGTCGGCCAGACCGAGGCGGCGCACGAGCTCTGCACCAACCTGTCGGCCGACAAGAAGCGGCACTATCTGCAGCCCGGCGTCGGCCATTACGGCGTGTTCAACGGCTCGCGCTTCCGCGCCGAGGTGGCCCCCCGCATCGCCGACTTCATCCTGAGCGTCGAGCGGCCCCAGACGGCGGCCCGCCGGCCGGCGGTGATGAAACTCGTCAGTTCAGGGGTTTAGCTCAAGGTTTTCAGGGGGATACCCCCGTTCGGCCGATCTGCTATCCTGCCCCCTCTGGATTCGGGGTGGGTTTGCCGATGTCGCTGCGTGCCCTGTTCTACCGCCGTCCGAGCGAACCGCAGACCTTCCAGGTCGAGTTCGATCAGGCGAGCTTTCCGGTGCGCGTGCGCCGGCACCGCCAGGCGCGGCGCTACACCTTGCGCATCCAGGCCGCGACCCGCGAAGTGATCCTGACCATGCCGCCACGCGGCAGCCTGCGCGAGGCGAAGGAGTTTGCCCAGAAGCACGGCGGCTGGATCGCGGCGCGCATGCATCGCCTGCCGCAGGCCGTGCCGTTCGCCGACGGCACCGTGCTGCCGCTGCGCGGCGTCGAGCACCGCGTCGTGCACCGGCGGGGCGTGCGCGGCATGGTGTGGACCGAGAAGCCGGACAGCGGCATGCCGCTGCTCTGTGTCGCGGGCGATGTGCCGCATATCGGACGGCGGGTCAGCGATTATCTGCGCCGCGAGGCGGCGCGCGATCTCGACACGGCGAGCCGCCGTGCCGCCGAGGAGTTCGGCGTTGCAGTCAAACGCATCTCGGTGCGCGACCAGTCGAGCCGCTGGGGCTCGTGCTCGACGACGGGCGTGCTGTCCTACTCGTGGCGGCTCATCCTCGCGCCGCCGTTCGTGCTGAACTACCTCGCGGTGCACGAGGTGGCGCATCTTCTCGAGATGAACCACTCGGCGCGGTTCTGGCGGCTGGTGAAGCGCGTCTGCGCCGATTCCGAGCGCGCCAAGACCTGGCTCGACGTGCATGGCGGCGACCTGCACCGCTACGGCCTGCCCACCGAAGCCTCCTGAAACTCGCGACATGGCAGCCGTTCGGCGCTGACAGTGGCGGCACGGTCCGGCCGTGCTACTGAAAGCGCCCGATGAAGCTTCAGCCCGGTTCTTTCGCCCTCACGCTTTTGCTCGCCATGCTGACCGGCCTCGGGCCGCTGTCGATGGACATGTATCTGGCGTCGCTGCCGTCGATCGGCCATGTGCTCGGCGCGCCGCCCGCGCAGGTGCAGCTCACCATCTCGTTCTACCTGATCGGCTTTGCCTGCGCGCAGGTGTTGCACGGCCCGATCTCGGATCGTCACGGCAGGCGGCCGGTGCTGCTCGCGACGCTCGGCATCTATCTCGTCGCCTCGCTCGCCTGCGCGTTGTCGTTCTCCATCGAGACGCTGATCGCCGCGCGCTTTCTTCAGGCCGTCGGCGGCTCGGGCGCGACGGTGCTGGCCCGCGCCGTGGTGCGCGACATGTTCGAGGGCCTGAAAGTCGGCCGCGAGCTGTCGCGGATGGCTGCGATCATGGCGCTGGCGCCGCTGGTCGCGCCGCTGATCGGCGGCGTGCTGCAGACTGCGTTCGGCTGGCGCTCGAATTTCGTGGCGCTGATTTGCTTTGGCGCCGGCGCCTGGCTGATGGTCTGGCTGCTGCTGCCCGAGACGGTGCGCCATCGCGCGCCCGAGCCCGTGTCGCTGGTCTCGATCCTGCGGTCCTATCGCCGTTTCCTCGGCGAGCCGGTTTTCATGGTCCATCTCGGCATCGCGGCGTGCTGCCTGTGCGGGCTGTTCGCCTGGATCTCCAGCGCAGCCTTCGTGCTCCAGGACATCTACGGCTATTCGGCGCTGGCGTTCGGCATGAGCTTTGCGCTGTCGTCGGGCGGCTATCTCGTCGGAACCACATTCGCAGCGCGTTTCGTCTCGCGCTGGGGCAGCGGCCGGCTGATGGGGCTCGGTTGCGCCATGATGGCTTCGGGCGGCCTGATCCTCGTGTTGCTGCTGACATTCGTGCCGCATCGCGCCGAGGGCGTGGTGGCGGCAATCTGCATCTATCTGATCGGCATGGGCATGAGCCTGCCGCAGTCGCAGGCCGGCGCACTGCTGCCGTTCCCGGACCGCGCTGGAGCTGCCTCTTCGCTGCTTGGCTTCATCACGCTGACCACATCGGCGCTGGTCGGCGCCGTGATCGGCCGAGCGCTCGGCGCATCGGCCTGGCCGCTCTCCATCGCGGTCGTGATCGTAGGCTGCTTGTCGTTCGTGTTCTGGTGGTTCAGCCGCGGCGTGCGGGCGCGCGGCACGCCGATGCACTAGCGTTGAGGCATCTGGTCAGCGGCGGCCCATCAGCCGATCGATCAGCCAGCCGTCGAGGCCGAGGCCGCTGCCGGATTCGGGGCGAACCTGTGCCTGAGCCTGCCGTTGGGTTTGGACTTGCGCCTCGGCGTCGGACAGCGGCGCGGGCGGCTGCGCATTCCACGGCGGCGTAAAGCCCGCCGTCACGATCCCGCCGCCGGTGCCGGGCAGGGCCGCGACCGGCACGCCCTGATGCGCCGAGCGCATGAAGCGGCTCCAGATCTCGACCGGCAGTCCGCCGCCGGTGGTCTTCTTGGTCGGCGAGGAATCATCGTTGCCGAGCCAGACGCCGGCAACGAGATGGCCGGTGTAGCCGATGAACCAGGCGTCGCGGAATTCCTGCGAGGTGCCGGTCTTGCCGGCGGCCGGCCAGCCGGGCAGTTCCGCCTTGCGCGCGGTGCCAGTGAGCAGCGTCTGCTGCAGCATCGAGTTCATCATCGACACGATTTGCGGATCGATGATGCGGCCGAGCCGATCGGGCTTGCGCTCGTAGAGCAGCTTGCCGCCTGCGGTCTTCACCCGCTTGATCACGTGCGGCGAGATCGCCATGCCGCCATTGGCAAGCGGCGCGTAGGCGCCGACCATCTCCAGCACCGTAGTCTCCGACGTGCCGAGCGCGATCGAGGCGTTGGGCTCGAGCTTGGAGGCGATGCCGAGCCGGTGCGCGGTGCGCACCACCGCGGTCGGGCCGAACTCCATCGTGAGCCGCACCGACACGGTGTTGAGCGACATCGACAGCGCCTTGGTCAGCGTGACCGGGCCGAAATACTCATGCGTGTAGTTCTCCGGCCGCCAGCCTTTGATCTGGACCGGCTTGTCCTCGCGCACCGTGTCGGGCGTCAGCCCGCGCTCGAGCGCGGTGAGATAGACGAACGGCTTGAACGCCGAGCCGGGCTGGCGCTTGGCTGCGACGGCGCGGTTGAACTGGCTCGCGGTGTAATCGCGGCCGCCGACCAGCGCCAGCACGGCGCCGTCGGGCGTCATCGCCACCACGGCGCCTTGGCCGACGCCGGCCTTGGCACCGTTCTTGTTGAGCTCCTCGACCAGCGCGCTCTCGGCTGCGGCCTGCAGCGCCGGATCGATCGAGGCCTCGACCACGATGTCCTGATCGACGCGGCCGACCACGTCGTCGAGCACGTCCATGATCCAGTCGGCCGCATAGCCGAGCGAGCCCGCGCCCGGCGGACGCTCGGCGTGCGCCGGCTGGATCAGCGCGACCTTCGCGGCGTCGTCGTTGATGAACTTCATGTCCACCATGGCGGCGAGCACGAGCTGGGCGCGCTTCTCGGCGCCGTTCGGATTGCGGCTCGGCGCCAGCCGCGACGGCGAGCGCACGAGGCCAGCGAGCATCGCGGCCTCGGCGACGGTGAGCTTCTGCGCCGGCTTGTTGAAGTAGCGTCCCGCGGCGGCCTCGACGCCATAGGCGCCGGCGCCGAAATAGACGCGGTTCAGATACATGTCGAGAATCTGCGCCTTGCTGAACTTGTGCTCGAGCCAGAGCGCGAGGCCGACCTCCTGCACCTTGCGGGTGAGCGTGCGCTCCTGCGTCAGGAACAGGTTCTTGGCGAGCTGCTGGGTGATGGTCGAGCCGCCCTGCGACACGCCGCGGCGCAGCACGTTGGCGGCAAGCGCGCGAAGGATGCCGATCGGGTCGACGCCGTAATGCGAATAGAAGCGGCGGTCCTCGATGGCGATGAAGGCCTGCGGCACGTGCTTGGGCAGGTCCTTCAGCAGCACCACGCCGCCGCCCATGGTGCCGCGGGTGGCGATCACCTGGCCGGTGGCGTCGACGATCTTGATGGTCGGCGGGCGCTTGGGCACCTCCAGGGACTGGATCGGCGGCAGGTGGGCGCCGATCCATATCGCCACGCCGATCGCGGCGATCACCATCCAGAGGCTGCCGACCGCGCCCCAATAGACGGTCCGCCCGAGGAGGGCGCCGACGCTCCAGCCGCCGCTGCTGCTGCCGGCTGAGCTGCTCTTGCGCTTGGACTTGGCCTTGGGACGCGACGCGGACTTGCCGCCACTGGACGCGGCTTTGCTGCGGCGCGGCGGTGGCGCCTCATCGTCGTCCGGCTCCACGGCGGGCGCCACGTCGAAGACGGGTTCCCGCCGCTCCTTGCCCTTCGGCGCAGCCATTTTTGTCCCGCGAAACGTCCCCGCGACTCCGCCAGACGGAGCGCAGCGGCAGGCTAAAGCGATCGCTTTAAGGGGGGGTTAAGCGGCTGTGGCCGACCTGCCACAAGTCCAGGTGGCGCTTGGGTTTGCGGCCGATTGTGACGCTGTTGAGAGTGCCGGTCGAGGTATTTCCAATCGTGTCTTTTTTGTGCATCATGGCCGCGTACCGGGGGATCCGGTGGATGCTAAAGCCTGGGGAATCACATGCGTAAGGTTGCACTCCTCGCAGCAGTCGTTCTGGCTGCTGCCTTCACGACCACGACCACGAACGCCGCCTCCAAGAAGGAAGATCCGGCGGTTGCGGCGAACAAGAACACCGAAGCCCTCCTGAGGGCGGCGACGAATCCCTATGAGGCGACGTCCAAGCCGGCCGCCAAGCCGAAGAAGGTCGCCATGAAGAAGAAGAAGGGCAAGAAGAAGAAGGCGGCCTAATCCGCCTTTTCTGATTGCTGACGGAATCGGCGTCCGATGCTCAGGCATCCGGGCGCCGTTTCTTTTTTTGGTTCGATATGGCTTTTTGGTCTGGTCGCATTTTCTGCGCCGAACCGCTTCACATCCCGGATCAAGTCCGGGACAGGCTTTCGCAGGAAAAAGCTCTAGGTCGGCGGCGTGAACAGCTGCAGCAGCGAGCGCTTGATCGCCATCTCCCGGGTCGGCGAGGCGATCTTCGCGCCGAGCAGGTCGGTGACATAGAACACGTCGACCATGCGCTCGCCGAAGGTCGCGACGTGGGCCGAGGTGATGTTGAGGCTGAGCTTCGACAGCGTCGCGGTGAGTTCGTAGAGCAGGCCCGGCCGGTCGAGGCCCGTCACCTCGATCACGGTGTAGCGGTTTGACCACTGATTGTTGATCGTGACCTCCGGCTCGACCGCGAAGGCCTTGAGCCGGCCCTTGGAGGCGGAGCGCCGCGCCACCACCTCGGGCAGCTTCAGCGTGCCGCTCAGCGCCTTCTCGATGGTGTCGGCGATGCGGGCGCCACGGCGCTGCTCGTCCTCGTCCTGATCGAACTCGCGCGACACCGCGATGGTGTCGAGCACGCGGCCGTCGGTGGTGGTGAAAATCTGCGCGTCGACGATGTTGGCGCCGGTCGCAGCACAGGCGCCGGCCAGCGTCGAAAGGAGCCACGGGTGGTCCGGCGCCAGCACCGTGATCTCGGTCACGCCGCGGGTGGGATCGAGCGTGAATTTCGTCGCGGTGGATTTGTTGGCGCTTTCGGCGGCATGGACGAAGTGCGCGTGCTCCACGCGGTGCGGCAGGTCGACCTTGAGCCAGTAGGCCGGATAGTGGCGCGCCAGATAGGCGTCGACCCGCTCGGCCGGCCAACCTTTAAGCTCGGCGCGGAGCTCGTTCTGCGCCATGGCGACGCGCTGGGCGCGGTTGACCTCGGAGAAGCCGCCGGTCAGCACCGGCTCGGTCTCGTAGTAGAGCGTGCGCAGGAGCTGCGCCTTCCAGCCGTTCCACACGCCCGGGCCGACCGCGCGGATGTCGACGGTGGTCAGGATGGTGAGGAGCTTCATGCGCTCCAGCGACTGCACCACGGCCGCGAAATTCTCGATGGTCTTGCGGTCCGACAGGTCGCGCGACTGCGCCACCGTCGACATCACGAGATGCTGCTCGACCAGCCAGGCCACGGTCTCGGTGTCGGCGGGCGAAAGCCCGATCCGCGGGCAGAACACGCGTGCGATGCGCGCGCCGGCGATCGAGTGGTCCTCGATGCGGCCCTTGGCGATGTCGTGCAGGAACAGCGCCACATAGAGCAGCGTGCGGTGCTCCGGCACGATCTTCTTCATCAGGTCGCTGGCCAGCGGGAATTCCTCGCTGCCGCGCTCGATCTCGGCGAGCACGCCGATGCAGCGGAGCAGATGCTCATCCACCGTGTAGTGGTGGTACATGTTGAACTGCATCATCGCGACGATGCGGCCGAAGGCGCGCACGAAGCGGCCGAGCACGCCGGTCTCGTTCATCCGGCGCAGGACGATCTCGGCGTCGTGCGAGGTGAGAATCTCCAGGAACAGCCGGTTGGCTTCGGGGTCCTGGCGGAGCTTGTGATCGATCAGCCGCAGTGACTTGGTCGCCGCCCGCATCGCATCTGGGTGCAGCACCAGATTGTGCTTCTGGGCGAGCCGGAACATCCGGATCAGGTTGAGCGGATCGCGGGCGAACACCTCGGGCCCAGCGATGGTCAGGCGGTTGTTGTCGTCGAAGAAATCCTCGCTGTCGGGCAGCGCGCGGCGGCCGTGCGGTCGGAACCGCGCCATCATCCGGCTCAGCACCGGTGCGGGCTTGGCCTGGCGGTCCTCCAGCGTGGTGCACAGGATCGCGGTGAGATCGCCGACGTCCTTGGCGACCAGGAAGTAGTGCTTCATGAAGCGCTCGACATCCTTCATGCCGGGATGCTCGGTGTAGCCGAGCCGCACCGCGATCTCGCGTTGGATGTCGAACGACAGCCGCTCCTCGGCGCGGCCGGCGACGAAATGCATGTTGCAGCGGACCGACCAGAGGAAGTCCTCGCAGCGCCGGAACAGCCGCAGCTCCTCGGCGTCGAACACGCCGCGGTCGACCAGCTCGCCGACGTCCTGGACGCGGTAGACGTACTTCGCGATCCAGAACAGCGTGTGCAGGTCGCGCAGGCCGCCCTTGCCGTCCTTGACGTTGGGCTCGACCAGATAGCGCGACTGGCCGCCGCGCCGGTGGCGCTCCTCGCGCTCGGCAAGCTTGGCTGCGACAAACTCAGGCCCGGTGCCCTGCACCACCTGCTTGTCGAAGCGCGTGGTGAGCTCGTCGAACAGCTTCTTGTCGCCGAGCAGGAAGCGCGCCTCGAGCACTGCGGTGCGGATCGTCATGTCCGCTTTCGCCTGGCGGATGCACTCGTCGACCGAGCGCGTGGCGTGGCCGACCTTGAGCCCCAGGTCCCACAGGCAATAGAGGATCGCTTCCGCAACCGACTCGCCCCAGGCGGTCTGCTTGTAGGGCAGGAGGAACAGCAGATCGATGTCGGAGCCCGGCGCCATGAGGCCGCGGCCGTAGCCGCCGGTCGCCACGATCGCCATCCGCTCCGCCTCGGCGGGATTTTCCGACGGATAGAGATGCTTGATGACGAACTCGAACAGCACCTGGATGATGTCGTCCGTCATCGCGCAGAGCCGCTCGGCGCAGCGTCCGCCCTGACGGTCTTTCAGCAGCAGCTTCTCGGCGTGCGCCCGGCCCTCGGCCAGCACCACCTTCAGCCGCTGCGCCACCACGCGCCGCAGCTCCTGCTCGGATCCGTTGTGGTCCTGGGCGACCTTGGCGAGGTCAGCCGCGACCTCGTCCTTGTTGAAGGGTTCGTCGGCGCGAGCCGCAGGTTTTTCCAACGTAAGCATGCCGATACCCGGCATAGCGAAGCCCGTGCCGCCTGTCACGGCGGGACGTGTCATGGGAGGAAAATGCCACTGCGGTGGGCAGGGGCCGTGGAAGCAAATTTCTCCGGTGGTATTGACGGCATCATATTTTTCTCTTTGACGATCAATGGCTTAGGCTTGTAACGTAACTCAGCGCCGATTTGAGCGAGCAGCTTGCGGGCGCTTAACAAATGCAGCTAAAGCGGTCGGGGCCCGCCCCGTCGCATGCAGCTGACGGGCGGGCGTTTGTTTGCCCGCCTCCATCAGACCGCGGTGAAAGCCGCAAACAGCATGGAGGTCATCATGACCAGTCGCTCCCACCTCTCACGTCGCTCCCTGGTTGCGGCTTTCGCTGCGACGCTGTTCCCGGCGCTCGCCTTCGGCGCCGACAAGCCCAAGACCATCAACATCGACTGGGCGACCTACAACCCGGTGTCGATGCTGCTCAAGGACAAGGGCTTGCTCGAAAAAGAATTCGCCAAGGACGGCATTTCCATCCGTTGGGTGCAGACGCTCGGCTCGAACAAGGCGCTGGAGTTCCTCAACGCCGGCTCGATTGATTTCGGCTCGACCGCGGGCTCGGCGGCGCTGGTTGCCAAGATCAACGGCAATCCGATCAAGTCGATCTACGTCTACTCGCGTCCGGAATGGACCGCGCTCGTCACCCGCCGGGACACCACGATCAACAAGATCGAGGACCTCAAGGGCAAGCGCGTCGCGGTGACCCGCGGCACCGATCCGCACATCTTCCTGGTGCGCGCGCTGCAGCAGGTGAAGCTCACCGAGAAGGACATCACGCCGGTGCTGCTGCAGCATCCGGACGGCAAGACGGCGCTCATCCGCGGCGACGTCGACGCCTGGGCCGGTCTCGATCCGATGATGGCGCAGGCCGAGGTCGAGGACGGTGCGCGGCTGTTCTATCGCAACAAGGAGGCCAACACCTGGGGCATCCTCAATGTGCGCGAGGAGTTCCTGAAGGACCATCCGGATCTCGTGAAGCGCGTGCTCGCGATCTATGAGGACGCCCGCAAGCAGTCGCTCGCCAATTACGACGAGCTCAAGCGCGTGTTCATCGCGGTCACCAAGCTGCCCGACGCCGTGGTCGACAAGCAGCTCAAGGAGCGCACCGAGCTCACCCACTCCAAGATCGGCGCGCCGCAGCGCGAATCCATCCTGGCAGCGGGTCTGGCGTTGCAGGCCGCCGGCGTCATCAAGCCCGACGTCGATGTGAAGGCCACGGTCGACGCGCTGATCGATGACACGGTGCCGCTGACCAACTAGCGAAACCCCGGCCTTGAACCTTGGCCTCGCCCGGCCGTTGAGGTGAGGGGCGAGGCGCGCTTCGCCAGCCTTAAGTCGACGAGACTTAAATCGACAAGCCTTGCGTCAGAGTGGGTGTTGGTATGTCCTTTCTGCCCATGACCATCGCGGCCGGACGGGTGTCACCGGAGCAGCGCAGGGCGGGCCTTGCGGGCCTGGGTCGCTATTGGAAGCCTGCGCTCGGCCTCGTGCTGCCGGTGCTGGCCTGTGCGCTCTGGGAGCTCGCGGTGCGCATGGGACTTTCCAACGGTCGCTTGCTGCCGCCGCCATCGGTGATCCTTGCGACGTTCTGGGAGCTCGCGCAGACCGGCGAGTTGCAGCGCCATGCGTTGGCAACGACGCTGCGTGTTGCTGCCGGCTTTGGCCTGGGCGTCCTGGCGGGCACGCTCGCCGGCGCCATCACCGGCTATTCACCGCTGCTGCGGCGCCTGCTCGATCCGACCGTGCAGGCGCTCCGCGCCATCCCGTCGCTCGCCTGGGTGCCGCTGTTCGTGCTCTGGTTCGGCATCTTCGAGACTTCGAAGGTCATCCTGATCGCGGTCGGCGTGTTCTTCCCGGTCTATCTCGGCATCATGGGCGCGATCATGTCGGTCGATCGCAAGCTGGTCGAAGTCGGCCGTGTGTTCCGCCTGTCGGACGCCGCGATGGTGCGACGGATTCTTCTGCCGGCCGTGTTGCCGGCCTACGTGATCTCGCTCCGCTCAGGCCTCGGCCTCGGCTGGATGTTCGTGGTCGCGGCTGAACTCCTCGGCGCCTCCGAAGGTCTCGGCTATCTCCTGGTCGATGGGCAGCAGCTCGGCAAGCCGGCGCAGATCGTCGCTGCGATCGTCGCGTTTGCGGTGATCGGCAAGCTCGCCGATTGGATGATCGCCATAGCCGCTGCGCCCTTCCTGCGCTGGGAAGACGTCGTCGAGCGGAGGCAGTGATGCTCAGTCTTCAGCGTGTCGGCAAGACCTATCCCAACGGCGTGCGTGCGCTCGACGGCGTGTCGCTCGAGGTCGAGCCCGGCGAGATCGTCGCGGTGATCGGCGGCTCGGGCTGCGGCAAGTCCACCTTGCTGCGCGCCATCTCGGGCCTCGACACGCCGAGCCAGGGCCAGGTGGTGCTCGACGGCGCGCCGGTCATCAGGCCGCACGAGAAGATCGGCATCATCTTCCAGGAGCCGCGGCTGCTGCCGTGGCTGTCGGTCGCCGACAACGTCGGCTTCGGCATCGAGGACCGGCCGAGGCGCGAGCGCGGCGAGCGGGTCGGCCGCGCGCTCGAGCGCGTCGGCCTCTCCGACAAGGCGAGGGTGTGGCCGCGCGAATTGTCCGGCGGCCAGGCGCAGCGCGTTGCGATTGTCCGCGCGCTGGTGCCGCGGCCCGAGGTGCTGCTGCTCGACGAACCGTTCTCGGCGCTCGATGCGTTCACTCGCACCGATCTGCAGGAGCATCTGCTCGCGCTCTGGGCCGACGCCAAGCCGACGCTGATCCACGTCACCCACGATGTCGAGGAGGCAATCGTGCTGGCCGATCGCGTGGTGGTGATGCGGCCGCGGCCGGGCCGCATCGCCGACGAGATCGCGATCGATCTGCCGCGGCCGCGCGACCGCCAGTCGGCGGCGTTCGATTTCGCCAAGCGCCGCGTGCTTGCCGCGCTCGATCGCTCGCTCGACCGCACGGTCGTCACCGATGCGCGCGAGACCAAGGCCGAGCCCGGCCAGGCGATGTGGTGGTAGGCACGGCCGTCCTGTAGGCTCAGACGACCAAGACGCTGGATCGATCCGGCCGGCAGGGAGGAATTCCGATGCGCAGCTTCCAGGTCTGCCAGTGCGGCGAGCCGCTGCAATGCAACGAGATGGCCGATCCCAAGCCTGCCGGCACTGAGGTGCTGTTGAAGGTGCTGGCCGCCGGCGTTTGCCACAGCGACCTGCACCTGTCCGACGGCTATTTCGATCTCGGCGGCGGCAAGAAGCTCAGCATCCTGGAGCGCGGCATGAAGCTGCCGGTCACGCTCGGCCATGAGAATGTCGGCGAGGTGGTCGCGGTCGGCCCGGACGCGCGCGGCGTCAAGATCGGCGACAGGCGGCTGGTCGATCCGTGGATGGGCTGCGGCGAATGTCCAGTCTGCCGGCGTGGCGACGAGCAACTCTGCACCAAGCCCAGCAGCATCGGCGTGTTCCGCCAGGGCGGCTACAGCACGCATCTGATGGTGCCGCATCCGCGCTATCTGTTCGACATCGGCAATATTCCGCCGGAGCGGGCGGCGCCGCTCGCCTGCTCGGGCGTCACCACCTACAGCGCGCTGAAGAAGGTGGGGCCGACACTCACCACCGAACCGACCGTGATCATCGGCGCAGGCGGATTAGGCCTGATGTGCCTCGCGCTGCACAAGGCGATGGGCGGTCACAGCGCCGTGGTGGTCGATATCGATCCGGGCAAGCGCGAGGCCGCGAAGAAAGCAGGCGCCGCGGTCGTGATTGATGGTGCCGCGCCCGACGCCGCCAAGCAGATCCTCGCGGCGACCAACGGCGGCGCCTGGGCGGTGATCGATCTGGTCGGCTCGACCGCGACCGCCAAGCTCGGCCTCGACAGCCTGACCAAGGGCGGCAAGCTCATTCTCGTGGGGTTGTACGGCGGCGAGATCACGCTGTCGCTGCCGCCGTTCCCGATGAAGGCGATCAGCATGCAGGGCTCCTACACCGGCAGCCTGACCGAGACCGCCGAATTGATCGAGCTCGTGCAGCGCACCGGCCTGCCGCCGGTGCCGGTCGCGACGCGGCCGCTCGATGACGTCAACGCGGTCTTGAGCGATCTGCGTGCCGGGAAGGTGATCGGCCGGGTCGTGCTGACGCCCGCCAGTTGATAAGACAGCGAGCCAATTGGAGACCAGGACAATGGATGCTGCCGAACTTCGCGCCATGCAGGCGCCCATCAAGGACCGCTACAAGAGCGATCCGGACGCGGCGCTGATCACGCTCAAGGCCAAGGGCACGCTCGACGACAGCAACATCGCCTGCAAGGTCGAGACCGGCCGGGCGCTTGCGACCGCGGGGCTGCATCCGGCGACCGGCGGGTCGGGCCTGGAGCTGTGCTCGGGCGACATGCTGCTCGAGGCGCTGGTGGCCTGCGCGGGCGTAACACTGAAAGCCGTGTCCACCGCGCTCGCCATTCCGCTGAAATCGGGAACCGTGTCGGCCGAGGGCGACCTGGATTTCCGGGGCACGCTGGGCGTCGACAAGGCGGCGCCGGTCGGCTTCCGCCAGATCCGGCTCCGCTTCGACGTCGACACCGATGTGCCGGACGAGCAACTCGCGCAGCTCTTGAAGCTCACAGAGCGCTATTGCGTGGTCTACCAGACCATCGCCAAGGGTCCGCCGGTGGATATCAAGCTCCAGCGCGTATGATTATTTGAGGGAACAACGACCCCCTCCACGTCATGCCCGGTCTTGTGCCGGGCATCCACGTCTTTATACCAACGGGACATCCAAAGACGGGGATGGCCGGGACGTAGGCGAGCGAAGCGACGCCGTCCTTCGGACGGCTATGCCCGGCCATGACGCCGTCGCGCTGTAACGTATGTCCCCCGATCTCCTGTTCTGGCTCTCGCTCGTTCTGAAAATGGCCGTCACCGCGGGCTTCGTGGTCGGCGCCGCCATGGTGGCCGAGCGCGCCGGGCCGGCGATCGGCGCGCTGGTCGCGACGCTTCCGATTGCGGCGGGCCCCGCCTATGTCTTCGTCGCGCTCGACCACGACGCCGCGTTCATCTCGGCCAGCGCCATCGGCAGCATTGCGGCGCACGCCGCCACCGCGGTGTTCTCGCTGGTGTTTGTCGTGCTGGCGCAGCGCTTCAACACCGCAATCACCGTCGGCAGCGCGGTGGCGAGCTGGTTCATCGTCGCGTTCCTGCTTCGGATGGTGCCGTGGACCTTCACGACCGTGGCCGCCACAAACCTTGCGATCTTCGGCGTCTGCATCCTGGTGACCAACCGCTATCGCCACGCCAAGATGCCGCTGATCGTGCGCAAGTGGTACGACGTGCTGGTCCGCGCCGTGATGGTGGCGTGCCTGGTCGCCGCCGTGGTGGGCTTGAGCGGCCGGGTCGGCCCGCTCGTCACCGGCTTGCTCGCGGTCTATCCGATCGTGATGACCAGCCTGATGCTGATCTTCCAGCCGCGCGTCGGCGGGCCTGCGACCGCGGCGCTGATTGCCAACTCGATGTGGGGCCTGGTCGGCTTCAGCGCCTGCCTCTTCACCGTGCATCTCGCGCCGGTGCCGTTCGGCATCTGGCCGGGGCTGATCCTGTCGCTTGTGGTGTCGGTGGTCTGGAATATCGCGCTCTATGCGCTGCGCCGCCGTGCCGTCGTCCGGCGTTAGCGCATCTATTCGATCTTGATATCGCCCTCGCGGATCACCTTCGACCACTTCTGGCTCTCGGCCTTGATGAAGGCGTCGAACTCCTCCGGCGACATCACCAGCGACTGGAACATCTGCGGCGTCATGAATTTCTCTTCAAATGCAGGATCGCCGAAGATCTTCCGCGCTTCGCCGTTGAGCTTCATCACCACGTCGCGCGGCGTGCCGGCCGGCGCGAACAGGCCGAACCAGGTGGTGGCCTCGTAGTCCGGCAGGCCGGTCTCGGCGACGGTCGGTATGTCGGCGGCCTGCGCCAGACGTTTCTTGCTGCCAATGCCGAGGATCTTGATCTGCCCCGCCCGATGAGGCGGCAGCGCGAGGCTGACGCTCACCGACATCAGGCTGATATGGCCTGCGATCAGATCGTTGAGCGCGGGCGCCGCGCCGCGATAGTGCACCGGATTGAGTTTGACGCCGGAGAGATTCTTGAACAGCTCGATGTTCATATGCGGCGCCGAGCCGATGCCAGCGGTGCCGAAGTTCAGCTCGCCGGGCTTTTGCTTGGCGAGCTCGATCAGCTCCGTGGCGTTATTGACCGGCAAGGACTTGCTGGCGAGCAGCGCCTGATTGATGCGGACGAGGCCGGTGACTGGCACGAAATCGGTCTTCTCGTCGTAAGGCAGCTTGCCCTTGGGATAGATCGCCGGATTGATCGTGAAGGTGCCGGCCTCGGCCACCAGCAGGGTGTGGCCGTCCGGCGCAGCCTTCGCCACCGAGCTCGCGCCGGTGACATGGGCGGCGCCGCCCTTGTTCTCGACAATGACCTGCTGGCCCCAGTCCTCGGACAGCTTCTGGCCGAAGGCGCGGGCGACCACGTCGGTGACGCCGCCGGCCGCCGCGGTGACGACCAGCGTGATTGGCCGCGACGGATAGGTTTGCGCTTGTGCCGATGCTGTCGCCAAAAGGCTGGTGGCTGACACCAGCGCAGCAAGATATCTCATGGCCCATCCTCCCGGCCGCGCTGATGCGCGGCTCTTGTTCAATCGATCTGCAGCTTGGCCTTGCCGATCACCTTCGACCATTTCGCCGATTCATCGCGCAGATAGGCGCTGAACCCCCGTAGCGAGCCGGGCAGCGGCTGCACCACCTGCGGCTCGAGGAACCGGCTGCGGAATTCCGCGTCGCCGGTCACCTTCTGCACGTCGGAATTGATCCTGGTGACAATGTCGGGCGGCGTGCCGGCCGGCGCGAACAGACCGAACGAGACGCTGGCGTCATAGCCCGGCACGGTCTCGGCGATGGTCGGCACATCGGCGAACTGCGCGACGCGCTGCAGGCTGCCGAAGCCCAGCATGTTGAGCTTGCCGGCCTTGATGGTCGGCAACGCGATCGACGGACCCATGATGATCATGTTGATATGGCCGGCGATCACGTCGTTCAGCGCCGGGCTCGCGCCGCGATAGTGAACGGGAGTGAGCTTCACGCCGGTCATGCTTTCCAGAAGGATCGCGCCCATATGCGGCGCGGTGCCGAGCCCTGCGGTGCCGTAGCTCAAGGTGCCGGGCTTGGCTTTGGCGAGCGCGATCAGCTCCTTCACGGACTTCGCCGGGATCGACGGATTGACCAGCAGCGCCATCGGGATCGACGCATAGCCCGCGACCGGGACGAAATCGGTCGCGGCGTCATAGGCGAGCTTGCCCTTGGAATGCAGGAGCGGCTGGATGGTGAGCAAGCCGGTTTCGGTGGCGAGCAGCGTGGTGCCGTCAGGCGTGGCGGACTTCACCGCGGTGGCCGCGAAGCTGTGGCCGGCGCCGCCCTTGTTTTCGATGACGACCGGTTGGTTCCAGAGCTGCGACAGCCTCTGGCCGACGACGCGTGTGAGCACGTCGGTCAATCCGCCGGGTGCCGAGCTGACGACGATGGTGACGGTGCGGTTGGGATAGTCCTGCGCCGAAACCGGGCTCGCGGCCGTGATTGCGGCAAATAGCACGATCAGCGCAGCGAACACGCGCAGCGTCGTCCTCATGGGTTTCCTCAAAGTCTTTTTGTGTCGCGGAGAGGTCCCGCGATTGTGCCTTGAGCCTAACACGCAGCCTTAACGAAACGGCTAGGCCTTGCTCTGGGATTTTTGCTTGAGGGCATAGAGCGCCTCAAGCGCTTCGCGCGGCGACATATCGTCCGGATTGAGCGCCTTGAGCGCGGCGGTGAGCGCATCGAGCGCGCTCTGGCGCGGATCGGGCGTGGCCGGCTTGGGCAGGACCGCAAACAGCGGCAGGTCCTCGAAGCCGCGCGGCGTGGCGCGGTCCTCGGCTTCGAGCATCGCCAGCACCACCTTGGCGCGCTCGATCACGCTCGCCGGCAGGCCGGCAAGCTTCGCCACCTGGATGCCATAGGAACGATCGGCGGCGCCGGGCACCACCTCGTGCAGGAACACCACGTCGCCCTGCCATTCTTTGACGCGCACCGTGGCGTTGTGCAGCCGCGGCAGCTTGGTGGCGAGCACGGTGAGCTCGTGGAAGTGTGTGGCGAACAATGCGCGGCTGCGGTTCTGCTCGTGCAGATGCTCGATCGCCGCCCAGGCGATGGAAAGGCCATCGAAGGTCGCGGTGCCGCGGCCGATCTCGTCGAGGATGACGAGCGACTGCGGCGTCGCCTGATTGAGGATGCTCGCGGTCTCGACCATCTCGACCATGAAGGTCGAGCGGCCGCGGGCGAGGTCATCAGCCGCACCGACGCGCGAGAACAGCCGGTCGACCACGCCGATTTTGGCGTGCTTCACCGGCACGAAGCTGCCCATCTGCGCCAGCACGACGATCAGGGCGTTCTGGCGCAGGAAGGTCGACTTGCCGGCCATGTTGGGTCCGGTCATCAGCCAGATGCGGCCGGATTTTCCGCCATTCGGCGGCGACAGGTCGCAGTCGTTGGCGACGAACGGCGTTTCGATCGACTGCTCGACCACCACATGGCGGCCGCCTTCGATGACGAAGTCGAGCGAACGGTCCACCTCAGGACGCACATATTGCCGCTCGACCGACAGCGCGGCGAGTGCGCTGGCCACGTCGAGTGTCGCCAGCGCATCGGCCGCGGCCTTGATCTGATCGCTTGCGGCGATCACCGCGGCGGTGAGGCGTTCGAAGATTTCCAGCTCGAGATTGAGCGCGCGATCGGCCGCGTTGGCGATCTTGGCCTCGAGCTCGCCGAGCTCGGTGGTGGTGAAGCGCACCTGGCCGGCCAGCGTCTGGCGATGGATGAAGGTCGCATTCAGCGGCGCGCTCATCAGCTTCTCGCCGTGCTGCGCCGTGACGTCGACGAAATAGCCCAACACATTGTTGTGTTTGATCTTGAGCGATTTGATGCCGCTGTCGTCGGCGTAGCGCGCCTGCAGGCCCGCGATCACCTTGCGGGATTCGTCGCGCAGCGCGCGCGCCTCGTCGAGCGCGGCGAGGCAGCCTTCCCGGACGAAACCGCCGTCGCGCTTGAGCAGCGGCAGCTCGTCGGCGAGCGACCGGGCCAGCTCGGCGGCCAGCGCCGGGTCCGGCCGGCGCAAGGACGTCATCGCCTGGGCGATCTCCTCGGGCTTCTCGGCCAGCGCTTCGAGGCGCTTGGCCAGATAGGCCGCCGCCTCGATGCCGTCGCGGATCGCCGAAAGGTCGCGCGGTCCGCCGCGGCCGACTACGAGCCGCGACAGCGCGCGCGACAGGTCCGGCGCTGCGCCGAGATGCTGCCGGGTCTCCTGCCGGGCTAGCGCATCGGCTGCGAACACCGCGATGCTGTCGAGGCGTTTGTTGATGTCGTCGGGATCGGTCAGCGGTGCGGCGAGGCGCTGCGCGAGCAGCCGCGAGCCTGCCGCCGTCACGGTGCGGTCGATGGCGGCGAGCAGCGAGCCGCGGCGTTCGCCGCCGAGCGTGCGGGTCAATTCGAGATTGGCCCGCGTCGCCTGATCGATCGACAGCGTCGCGCCCTGCGCCTCGCGCACCGGCGGCGACAGCGGCGGCCGCTTGCCGAGCTGTGTCCGCTCCACATAGGTGACGCAGGCCGCGGCGGCGGTGAGCTCCAGCCGCGATAGCGCGCCGAAGGCGTCGGTGGTGGCGACCGCGAAATAATCCGACAGCCGTCGCTCCGCGGTGGCGCCGTCGAACACGTCGCGGGTGAGCGGCGTCACGGCGGGCAGGGTGCGGAGATAAGGCGCAAGCTCGGGATCGGAATAGAGCGCATCGGAGACGATGATCTCCGATGGCTCGAGCCGCGCGATCTCGGCGGCGAGGCCAACGCGGTCGCATTCGGCGATGCGGAACTCGCCGGTCGAGATATCGATCCAACCGAGCGCGAAGCGCGCGTCGGCAGTGTCCGACGAGGTGCGGGCGCGCACCACGGCGAGCAGATAATTGTTGCGCCGCGCGTCGAGCAGCGTGTCCTCGGTCAAGGTGCCGGCGGTGACGAGGCGGATGACGTTCCGCCGCACGATGCTTTTGCCGCCGCGCTTTTTCGCCTCGGCCGGGTCCTCGAGCTGCTCGCACACGGCGACGCGATGGCCCTTGGCGATCAGGCGGTGCAGGTATTCGTCGGCGCGGTGCACCGGCACGCCGCACATCGGAATGTCCTGGCCGAGGTGCTTGCCACGCTTGGTCAGCACGATGCCGAGCGCACGGCTCGCGATCTCGGCGTCCTCGAAGAACAGCTCGTAGAAATCGCCCATCCGGTAGAACAGCAGGCTGTCCGGATTGGCGGCCTTGATCTCGAGGTACTGCTCCATGACCGGCGACGGCCGCGTCACAGGCTCCTGCGCGGCGACGGTCTCATCGGGCGGTACATTGCGGGCGGCGTCCATCGGGGCGGACCGTAGCAGAGGGCGGGGGCGGATTCACGGCTGCGAGGCTTGCAACGGCACTGGCTGTGGACTTTTCCCGCCTCAATTGGCGGAGCTTTGTGGCTCGTGTCGCCAGCGGGCCGATGCTAGCCTCGTGTTCCAAACAAAATTCGGGGTGAGGAAATCACATGCCACGCATCACGCTGATCGACCGCGCCAACATGAACGCCGACCAGGCGCGGGTCTATGACGCCGCCAAGGCCGCCGGCGGTCCGCTCGGCGGGCCGTACTACGCCTATATCCGGCTGCCGAAGCTGTTCGAAGCGGCGCAGAACATGAGGACTACGCTCGGAGCCGGGCCGCTGTCGCGGCGCGAGCAGCAGATCGTGAATATCACGGTCGCGCGGCACTGGAACGCGAGATATCCGTGGCATGCGCAGGTGCGCGCTTCGCTCACCGTCGGCATTCCGCAGTCGGTGATCGACGCCATCAATGCGCACAAGACGCCGGAATTGTCCGACGCCCGTGAGAAGACATGCTTCGTGGTGGCGAAGGAGCTGCTCGCTAACAAAGGGTTGAGCAACGAGACCTATGCGGCCGCCGCCAAGACGATGGGCGAGGAAAGTCTCGTGGCGCTGGTCGCCACCACCGGCAGCTTCTCGATGACCTGCATGACGGCCGTGACCTTCGGCATCGAGCCGCCGGCGGACGATCCGACGCCGCTCGCTCAATAGCGGAGCAATCGGGCAAGCGCAGCGCAATGCGAACGGATGCAGTTGGCGTTGCGCTGCTCAATCCTTGCCGAATTTCACGAACCGACCCTTGCGATAGACGAACAGCGCAGTGGTCAGTCGGTACGGTTCATCGGCATTTTTAGCAACGATCTCGCGCATCCGTTTCAAGCCGGCGCGGTCCTGCGACCCGGTCACCAGCAGCGTGCCGCGCGTCGGGATTGCGACGACGACGTCGCCCTTCACCTTGACTGTGCCATCCGTCCAGATGTTGTCGAACAGCAGCAGGCTTGGCTCGTAGTCGCCGCCGGCGACCATCATCCCCAGGGTGCCGTCGGTGGCCATTTGGATTTTCGGCAAGATCCGGAGCAGGTTTTCGAGTGCGAGTGTTCGCAGCTCCTTGCGTTCGATGCCGGTCAGCTCGTCCGTTGTCAGGTAACGCGTGCGCTTGGGGTCATCCACCGCATAGACGATGACAAGCTCATTGTTGAAATCTTCGACCGCGAGATCCGGGGCATCTGGAGTTTGCGCGCGAACTCTGCCCCTGACCTCGTCGAGCCAGGGCCGGTCCTTGATCACCGGGACGATGCGGCTACGGTCGAGCGCCGCGGTTGCTGTCGGTGTTCCTCGGGGCGGCGATATTTTGCCGACATAATCCTTGATCAACTCGTCCAGCTTGTCTGGATCGCTCCGATACCTCGGATAAAGATTTCCGAGAGAGATTTCGAGGGTGCGGCCGGTTGGGCCTTCGGCCTGAACCAGAAGGTTGCCCTTGATGGTGACCTTCGTATCCGGCCACTCGGCCTTCAGGCGCTGTACAAAGGTTTCGGTGAAGGCCTGCGGTGCGAGTGTTTCCGCTTGCGCTGCGAATGTCAGAAAACCGCCGATGATGATGGCGAATAAAAATCGCATCATGTACGCCCCCCTGAGATACAACCTCAGTTTGTACGCAAGGGGCGCAAGTAGTCAAGTACAAAACGTGAACAAAATCATTCGGCGTCGCTCGCCGGTGTGACCAGGTTACGTGCTAGGCGGCGCGTTTGCGTGCCGCTACAGCTTCTCCAAAGGCACGAAACAGCTTCCGGTTCACCGGATTGCTCTGCGGATCGTATTCCGCGTGCCATTGCACGCCGAGCGCAAAGCCCGGAGCATCGGCAATCCGGATTGCCTCGATGGTGCCGTCGTCGGCGACGCCTTCGATGACGACGCGCCGGCCCGGATCGAGGATGCCTTGGCCGTGCAGCGAATTGACCCGGATCGTCTCGCAGCCGAGCAACGCCGCGAACGCGCCGTTGGCCACGAGATGCACGTCGTGACGGTCGCCGAAAATGACGTCGAGATCGGGATGGATTTCGCCGGTCTCCAGTCGCGGCATGCGATGGTTCACGCGGCCGGGCAACTCGCGGATCTCGGGATGCAGCGAGCCGCCGAAGGCCACGTTCATCTCCTGCAAGCCGCGGCAGATGCCGAACAGCGGCACGCCGCGCTCGACGCAAGTCTGGATCAACGCCAGCGCCAGCGCGTCGCGCTTGAGATCGTAGGGCTCGTATTTGGGATGCGGCTCGGTGCCGAAATGGGTCGGGTGGACGTTGGCACGTCCGCCGGTCAGCAGCACGCCGTCGACCGCGTCCAGCAGCGCATCGGCGTCCGTGATCTCCGGCGCGCCCGCAAACATCATCGGCAGGGCGCCGGTGCTTTCCGCCACGGCGCGGAGAATCCGCTCGCTGACGAGCTGGGCCGGAAAGCGATTCTCGACCAGATGCGCGTTGCCGATCACGCCGATGACGGGCCGCTTCATATCCTGTCTTTCAGAATCCGTTGGTCAGGCCCCGGGGATTTCTCAGATTACACCGAAAAACAGACGGCCGGGACAAGCCCGGCCGTCTGGCATTCCTGATATGCGGCGGAGATTACTTCACCAGCGTGCGGCCGGTGATCTCCTCGAGATTGCCGTACATGATCGCCTTGCGCTTCTTCTTCGACATGTCGATGCTGTCGAGGATCTTCAGCGTCTCGCGGATGTAGTAGGTGCCCTTCTCCGGATCGAACGGGCAGTCCGAGGCGAACACCACCTTCTCGGTCGGATAGAAGGCGAGGCCGCACTCGGTCGCAGGCTTGCCGCCGAACACCGCGGTGTCGGTGTAGAAGTTTTCCTTGAAGTAGTTCAGCGGCCGCTTCTTCATGGACTTCTTCAGCTTCTGATAGTCCTCGTCCGAGGTGCGGGCGCCGATCTGGTCCCAGCCCGGGCCGATGCGGCCTTCCAGCATCGGCACGATGCCGCCCATGTGGTGGGTGATGATCTTGAGCTTCGGATACTTGTCGAGGATCTTGGAGAACACCAGCCGCGACATCGCCGCCGCGGTCTCGTAGGACCAGCCGAGCGTCCACCAGATCTCGTACTTGGACTTGGTCTCGCTCGCGTAGTCGGGCGTCGATGCGGTGCGCGACGGATGCATCCAGATCGGCGTCTCGGTCTTGTTCATCGCCTTCCAGAACGGATCGAAGTCCGGATGGTCGATCGGCTTGCCGGCGACGTTGGTATAAATCTGCACGCCGAGCGCGCCCATCTTCATGGCGCGGGCGGCCTCGCGGACGCCGCAGTCCGGCGACGCCATCGGGGCCTGCGCGACCCAGCCCGGGAAGTGGTCGGGGTGCTGCGCGCAGAGCTCGGCGAAGCCGTCGTTGACGATCTTGGCGTATTCCTCGGTCTCCTTGCCGCTCTTGGTCATCAGCTCGAAGGGCGGCATCGGATAAGACAGGACCTGCGCGTAGTCCTTGAACTTGTCGACCACCTTGAGACGGACATTGACGTCGTAGATCGACGGCACGCCCATCATGCGCTTGCCGATGTCCTTGTGGTTGCCCGCGGACATCACTTCCTTGAAGAAGCGCGTCGGAATGAAATGGGTGTAGGCGTCAACTCGCATCATTTTGGGGGATTCCTCCTGGAAGGGTCGGCGCTTTGTTTATAGCGGCGGCGAATTTTGTCGAGAGGGATGTTGGTACAGGCTAGGTCTGTGTCCCGATCATCGGTGCACCGTTCCATATAGCGCGTCGAAGGCGCGCGTACGGCCCGCCGTTTACGGCGGGCAAACCACGTTGAGCAGCGCCTGGCGCTTCTCCTTCAGCACCACGTCGCGCGCCCGGATCAGCGCGGCGGGCAGCTCGGAGGCCTTCTCGACCCGCTCGCCATAACCGCCCTGGGCCTTCACGGCCTCCTCGAAGGCCGGGCTCGGCGACAGATCAGCCAGGAACTTGCCGCCGTCCTGGCCGGCGACGCCGTCCTTGAACATCGACATGGTGGCGCCGCGCACCGCGCCATAGAGGCTGTTGTTGAACACGATGGTCAGGATCGGCAGCTTGTGCACGTCCGACACCCAGTGGGCGACCATCGGATTGGAGAACATGTAGGCGCCGTCGCCGAGCGTCGCGACCACGAGCTTCTCGGGCGCTGCGAGCTTGGCGCCAAGCGCAGCACCAAAGCCCCAGCCGAGCCCGCCCGCAGCCGAGAGGCCGTAGAACGTGTTGGGCTTCTCGCGGGCGATCTGTTCCTGGATCAGCGAGTATTCGTTGAACAGCACTGCATCCTCGCCGATGGTCTCGCCAACGAGGCGGCTCAGATACGCGAAGTTGATCTTGTCGCCGGTGGGCGTCGCCGAGGCCTTGGCCAGCGCCTCCTTGCGCTTGCGATTGAATTCGGCAGCGCGGGTGCGCCGTGCCGCAATCCGCGCTTCGGGAATCGAATGCTTCACGAGCGCCTGCTCCAGCGCCTCGAGTGCACGTGCGGTGTTCGACGTGATGGCGAGATCGCTCGGGAAGCTCCGCATCGGATAAAGGCGGAACGTCGGATCCTCGCCGATGGTGGCGAAGCGGCAGTCCGGATGCGGATTTTGCTCGTTCGGGATCCACGGCACGTCGGCATCCATGACGATAACGAGGTCGGCCTCCTGAAGAAGCCCTTGCGGGTCGTAGCCCATGTGCATCGGATGGCTCGACGGCAGGCACACCACGCGCTGGCGCTGCGTCACCACCGGCAGCGCATACTTCTCGGCGACGCGGCCGAGCGGGCCCATCGCCTCGGCGCCGCTCGCCGTGGTGATGAAGAGCGGCTTCTCGGCCGCTGCGATCCATTCGGCCAGCGTTGCGATCAGCGACGGATCGGGATGCGGCATCGCCGGCACGGCACGCGGCTTGGTCGGGCCGAGCGGTTCGGGCATGGGCGCCGCCAGCGGCTCGCGCGGCAGCGACAGATAGACCGGCCCGCGCGGGCTGGTCATGGTCTGCTCATAGGCGCGCGACACCACGTCGGGCACCTGCTCCGGCACGCGCAGCTCGTAGTCCCACTTCACCACCTCGCGCAGCATCCCGGCCTGGTCGAACATCTCCTGGCCCCAATGGATGTAGCGGTTGCGGCCGCCGAACTTGCCCTTCTCGGTGATCGGCGTGCGGCCCGCTGCAAGGATCACCGGGACATTGTCGCGGCTCATGTTGATCAGGTTGTTGATCGCGTTTGCGGTGCCGACATTGACGTGCAGCATCACGGCGGCCGGACGGCCGGTCATCGCGTAGGAGCCGTGCGCCATGGCGACCGCGAGGTTCTCGTGCGGGATGACGAGCGGTGTCGGCACCTTGTGGTTCGACAGCTTGGCGCGGCTGAAGGCCTCGACGATGGGCGGGAAATCAGTGCCGGGATTGGCGAGGAAATAGTCGACGCCGTGGTCGGAAAGGGCCCGCAGGAAGGCCTCTCCGGCGATCGGCGGACGTTCTTTTCCTTCGGCGCGTTGCGGCTGCGAGGCCATGATTATTGTCCTTTGCTTGTGACGTGGCGCGGATCATAGCCGCGCGGGAGCAGGCAACGCCAGCAGCCGCGCCGAAGGTCACATATGCGACGGCAGCCAGAGCGCGATGATCGGGAAGGCGATCAGGATAACAAGCCGCAGCAGGTCGGTGATGATGAAAGGCATTACGCCATAGAACATGGTCGACATCTTCACGTCCTCGACCACGCTTTTGATGACGAAAATGTTCATGCCGACCGGCGGGTGGATCAGGCCGAGCTCTACGGTCATCACGATGATGACGCCGAACCAGATCGGGTCGAAGCCCAGCTCCTTGATCACAGGGAAGATGATCGGCACCGTCAGGATGATCATGGCGAGCGAATCCATCAGGCAGCCGAGCACCAGATACATCAGCATGATCACGGCCAGCACGCCGTAGCGGCCGATGCCGAGCCCGGTCAGAAGCTCTGTCACCTTCTGCGGCGTCTGCGTCACGGTGAGGAAGTAGCCGAACAGCAGCGCGCCGATCAGCACCGTGAACACGGCTGCGGTGGTGCGCGTGGTTTCGAGCAGCGAGCGCATGATGTCGGCGCGCGACAGCCGCCCGCGCACGAGCCCGATCAGGAAAGCGCCGCCCGCGCCCGCGCCGGCGGCTTCCGTCGCGGTGAACAGGCCGCCGTACAGTCCGCCGATCACGAAGGCGAACAGCAGCAACGTCGCCCAGACGTCGCGCAGCGCCGCGCGGCGCTCCGCCCATGTGGTGCGCTTGCCTTCGGGCAGATAGCCCGGCTTCACCATGCCGATCAGCGTGATGGTGATCATGTACATGCCGACCGCAAGCAGTCCCGGCAGGATGCCGGCGACGAACAGCTTGCCGACGTCCTGCTCGGTGATCAGTCCGTACACCGCGAATACGGTCGATGGCGGGATCATGATGCCGAGCGTGCCGCCGGCCGCGATCACGCCGGTGGCGAAGCTTTGCGGGTAGCCGAAGCGGCGCATCTCCGGATAGGCGACGCGCGAGAAGGTGGCCGCGGTCGCAACCGAGGAGCCGCAGATCGCCGCAAAGCCGCCGCAAGCCGCGATGGTGGCAATGCCGAGCCCGCCGCGCAGATGGCCGAGGAAGGCATTGGCGGCCCGGAACAGCTCGCGGCTCATGCCCGACGTGGTGGCGAACGAGCCCATCAGCAGGAACAGCGGGATGACCGCGAAATTGTAGTCGGTCACGGTCCGCGCGGTGGTGTGGCCGACGTTCTTCAACGCCGGCGCGCCGCCGACGATGTAGGCAAAGCCCGTGACGCCGACGAGGCCCATCGCCATGCCGACCGGCACGCGCAGCAGCATCAGCACGAACAGTGCGACGAAGCCGATGATGGCGACGGTGTCTCCGCTCATCGTTGCCCGCTCATTCGACCACCTGCACCTGCGGCCTGACGAGCCGCTCCGGGTGGAACAGCAACCGATAGGCGCGCACGGAGATCAGCACCACGGCGGCCGCGTCGCCGACCCAGGCCAGCGCGAAGAACGGCCAGGCCGGCAGCCGCAGATCGAAGGTCAGGATGTTGTCGGCGCGGGTGGCAATCACCTTGTCGTAGAGCGTCCAGGTGTGGACGCAGACCACGAACAGCAGCACCAGCGTCGCGAACACGTCGATCGCACGCTGCAATCTTGGTCCCACGTTGGCCCACAGCAGATCGACCGTGATGTGCGAGCCGCGATAGGACGTGGCGCCGATGCCCCAGAAGATCAGGATGCCGAGCAGCAGCCGTCCGAAGTCATAGGAGTCCGGGATCGAGAAGCCGAAGAAGTAGCGCAGCAGGATCGAGATGAAGACATCGGCCGCCACCACGCCGACGAAAATCGCCGCGATCAGCTCGATGGTGTCGATGAAGCGGTCGGCGAAGCGAGGGGCGCTCTGCGCTTCGCGCGGTTGGGGACTGGCCGGGCTGGTCTCGGACATCGTCGCGCTCGATGCGATGACGGCGGCGAAGCCGCCGCCGTCATTTCAGTGAAATCGTGAGGCGACTGGCACAGTCGCCGCACGCATCAATAGGCCGCCTTGTGCTGGGCGAGCGTGGCCTGCAGGTCCTTCCAGATCGCATCGGGGTCGCCGCCGGCTTTCTTCACGTCGTCGGCCCATTTCTGCTTCAGCGGTTCGGCCGACTTCTTCCATTCGCCGAGCTGCTCTGCCGTGATGGTGTAGACCTCGTGGCCCGGCATCGCCTTGACCTTTTCCAGCCCGGCGCGTTCGAAGTCGGCCCACGGGCTCGCGAACTTCGCGGCCCACTCGGTGGTGCAGTGGTCGTCGATCACCTTCTTCTGCGCCGGCGACATCGCCGCGTAGGTCTTCGGGCTCATCAGCCACTGGAACATCACGGTGTGGAGCGGTGCGTCCATATGGTACTTGGTGACCTTGTCGACGCCGAGCAGCGGGACCGAGCCCCACGGGAAGGTGACCGCCTCAGCCACGCCCTTCTCGATCACGTCGCGCACCTCGGTGGCGCTGGCCTGCACGTTGGTGCCGCCGAGCAGAGTGACCCAGGCCGCCACCGTGCCCTGCGACGGGCGCACCTTCATGCCTTTCACGTCGGACGGCACCACGATCTTCTTCTTGCTCGAATGCCAGGTCAGCGGATCGAGGATGAAGGAGAAGCAGTACTTGACGTCCTTCATCTCCTTGTCGGCGTATTTGCGATACCAGGCGTCGATAGCGCGGATGCCGCCTTTGGCGTCGCCGACCAGGAACGGCAGCTCGCCCGCCGCGATGATCGGGAAGCGGCCCGGCTGATAGCCCGGATTGACGTAGGTGAAATCGGCGATGCCGTCGCGCGCCATGTCGTAATGGTCGAACGCCTTGCCGAGCTGCTGAGATGGGAAAATCTTGAACTTGATGGTGCCGCCCGAGGCCTTTTCGACGTCGGCGCCCCATTCCTCCATCGCCTTCTGCAGCGGGTGGGTCGGCGGCACCCAGTGCGAGAGCTTGAGCTCGACGGTCTTGTCTTGTGCAACCGCCGGTGGGGCGGCGAGCGCGAGCGCCAGAGCAACGGCTGGCGCGAGTTTCAGCATCGCTGAAAGCGGCATGTCCGGTTCCTCCCATGGTCGGCCCCTTGGGCCGGAGTTGGTTTCAAGACCAACTTTTGCTTGGATTGAGCCCCAGAAGCCCGCTGATGTAAAGGAAAGCCGCCGGTCATTTTCCGGGAAAAAACGTCCCTGGATAATGCCCGGAACTTGGTCTATGGCTGCGCCGCCCCAGCGGCCCCGGAGGGGATGTTGAAAGTCGACAGCGTGAAGCCACCGAAAGCGGCCGCCGATCCCGCATCGCTGCACAAGAAGATGATGCAGCTCCTGTCGAGCCTTTGGGTGACGCACGCCATCGGCTCGTTCGCGCGGCTCGGCCTGGCCGACGCCATGGAGGCCGGCGGCGACAGCGCCGAGGCGCTCGCCAAGGCACGCGGCCTCATTCCCGACCGGGTCTATCGGCTTTTGCGCGCGCTCTCGACGGTGGGCATCGTCACCGAGGCGGCGGGGGGCTGCTTCGCGCTCACCCCGCTCGGCCGGATGCTGACGTCGAATGCGCCGAACTCGATGCGCACCTCGGCGGAACTGCTCACCGAATACAACGGCGAGATCTGGAGCAAGCTCGACGGGGCCCTTGCGGGCGGCATCGCGTTCGAGGCGCTGAAGGGTCAGGAACTGTTCAATTGGCTGCACGCCAACCCGAAGGAAGGCGCGCGCTTCCAGCGCATGATGGTCGAGGTGCATTCGCCGGAGACGCCGGCGATCGTCGCGGCCTATGACTTCGGCCAGTTCAAACGGATCGTCGACGTCGGCGGCGGCCACGGCATGCTGCTGTCGGCGATCCTCGCCGCGCATCCGAGCGTGCAAGGTACGCTGTTCGATCTGCAGGAGGGCATCGAGGCGGCGCGGCGCGGCGCGGGCGGGCCGTTGCCCGGCGTGTCCTTCATCGCCGGCGATGTGTTCGACTCTGTGCCCGAAGGCGCCGATGCCTACCTGTTCCGGCATCTCCTTCATGACTATGACGACGCCGACTGCCTGAAGATGCTGACCAACGTGCGCCGCGCCATGAAGCCCACGTCGCGCGTGCTGGTGCTGGAAAAGACCGTGCCGACCGACGACACGCCGGGGCCGGGCCGTTGGCTCGACCTGCACGTCATGCTGCTCACAGGCGGCCGTGAGCGCACTGTGCCGGAGTATCAGGCGCTGTTCGAGAAGGCCGGGCTGAAGCTCAGCCGCGTGCTCCCGACCGCGCATCCGGCCGTCGAAGTCATCGAAGTGGTCGCCGCCGACGCGCGGCCGGCCTGAGGCGTTGTTCCTTCCGATGAACGCGGTCGAATATTGCCTGCTGCATGGATTGAAGGTCGCGGGACCCGATCATCCGGCGCTGCTCAGCGCCGGTGAGACGCTGACCTATGGCGCGCTCGCCGCGCGCGTCGGCCAGTTCGCGGCGGGGCTGCGCGAGGCGGGCGTTCAGCCGAATGACCGCGTCGGCATGCTGATGCTCGACACGCCGGACGTCATCGCGATGCATCTCGGCGCCATGGCGGCCGGCGCTGTCGCGGTCGCGATGTCGAGCCGCGCTTCGCCGGAAGAGCTCACGCAGATTCTTGCGATCGTGCGCCCGGCGGTGCTGGTGATCGATGCCGAGTTCGTCGAGACCGCCAAGGTCGCCATTGCGGCGTCATCGCCGCAAACCAGGCTGATGTATCGCGACGGCGAGCTCGCGGCCTGGAAGAGCAAGCCCCAAGCGCCGCTCGTCCCCACGCCGCGCAAGCCTGGCGATCCGGCGTTCTGGGTGATGACGTCCGGCACCACCGGCGTGCCGAAGGCGGTCGAGCATCATCATCGCAATGTCGGCATCTCGGCGCGCTATTACGCGGAAGTGCTGGGCTGCACCACGCAGGATCGGCTGTTCGCGACCTCACGCTTTCACTTCGCTTATGCGATCGGCAACAGCTTCGCAGCGCTGCGCATGGGCTGCGGCAACGTGCTGCTGGAGCGCTGGGCGACCGAACGGTCCGTCGCCGAGACCATGGAGCGCTTCAAGCCGACGGTTCTGCTCAGCGTGCCGGCAGTCTATCATCGGCTCCTGGAGGCGGGGCTGCCGCAGACGCCGTCGTTCCGAGGCTTGCGTTATTTCGTGTCGGCGGGCGAGCGCCTGCCGCCGCAGATCTGGAACGCCTGGGAGAAGGCGTCGGGCCATCCCATCCTCGACGGACTCGGCTGCTCGGAGCTGGTCTACATGGTGATCGGCAACACGCCCACTGAGCGCAAGCCCGGCTCGTCCGGCTATGCGATGCCGGGTGTCGAGCTTCGTATCGTGGGCGATGACGGCGCGGTGATCGATGCGCCGGACACCGCGGGCCGGCTCGAGGTCCGCATGTCCTCGGTGTGCGAGGGCTATCGCTCGGGCGGTGACGCGACGCGGCCGCCGGAGCGGCCGGTCGAGCGCTTCACGTCCGACGGCTGGTTTGCGACGGGCGACGAATATGTCCGCGACGCCGACGGCTTCTATCATCACCGCGGCCGCACCGGCGATATCCTGCGCGTCTCGGGTCTCTGGGTGTCGCCGGCCGAGATCGAGGATGCGCTGGCCGGCATTCCCTCGATCCTGGAAAGCGCTGCTGTGCTGGGCGAGAACGAGATCGGCCTAGCCGAGATCGTGTTGTATGTCGTGCCGGCGCCGGGCGCGGACAGCGCGGCTGCGATCAAGGCTGCGCGTGAGCGGCTGTCGCAGGTGCTGCCGCGCTACAAGCAGCCGCGCCGCTTCGAGGCGATTATCGATCTGCCGCGCACCGCCACCGGCAAGGTGCAGCGTCACAAGTTGCGCGATCGGCTGCGGCACAGTCCCTGAGTTCGACCATGGCGGAGACCGGCAGCACAACAAGTGACGCCGCAGCGAGCGGCGCCACGTCCCGTGGCGATCTGGGCTGGCGGCGGCATGTGCTCTACGTCGAGGGCTACGATCCGCAGGGCGCCGAAGGCTATTACAAGCTGTTCGAGCACGGGCTGAAGCGCTTCCTGAAGAACTGGCCGGTCCGGGCCAAGGCCGGTCCTCTCGAACTGGACTCGGATGATTTCGCGCATTGGGAGGTCGCGGCGGCCGGACCCAACTGGCGCGTCCACACGACTTACGAATTCCTGCGCCAGGAGCGGATGATCCGCGCCAACATGGCGCAGCCGATGTGGCGGCAGGTGCCGCGCGCGCTCGGCTTGATTCTCAATTATCTCTACACCGGCACGCTGTTCCGGATTTACCGCGCCTCGCCGCAGTACGGCGTCGCGCTGACGTATTTCCAGATGCTGCTGGTCCTGTGGCTCGCGGCATCGGCGCTCGGCGGCTGGCTCGTGGCCTGGGCGGTGCAGAAGCTTATCCCGCTGCCGTGGGGTTTGGATTTCGTGCTGGGCGTGGCCGTCGCGGTTGGTCTGTTCAAGCTGCTGCGGCCTCTGGCCGACAAATTGTTCGTGGTGCAGATCAACAGCCATTGGCCGTATCTGCTGCGCTACGGGCGCGGCGAGCCGTCCTGCTTCGATCATTTCATCGAGGCCGGCGCGCAGCGCCTGGTCGAGATCGCCAGCGCCAACGCGGTCAACGAGATCGTCGTGGTCGGGCACTCTGGCGGCGGCGTGCTGGCGCCCGCCGTGGTGGCCCGCGCACTTGAGCTTGACCCCGCGCTTGGCAGTCACGGCCCGAAGCTGGTGCTGTTCACGCCCGGCTCGCTGATGCCCGGCATCGGACTCCATCGCCACGCCGCGAAGGTGCGCCAGGTGATCCATCGCGTTTCGATCGAGCCGTCGATCCTGTGGATCGACGTGCAGGCGCGCGCCGACGTGCTCAATTTCTACAATTTCGATCCGGTCGAGGGCATCGGCATCGATGCCGGCGCCTGGCGCTGCAATCCGCTGGTCTGGACCGTGCGGATTCGCGAGATGATTTCGGCGGAGTTCTACAGGAAGCGGCGCTGGGACCTGTTTCGCATGCACTACCAGTTCGTCATGGGCAACGACCAGCGCGCGCCCTACGAATACATGATGCTGATCTGCGGGCCGCTGCCGGTCGAGCAATGGGCGCGCAACGCCGTCGAGACGCTGTCGCGCTTCGACGCGAACGGCGCCTATCAGCTCGCGGCGCCGCAGGTTTAGCCCGCGAAGTTGCGCCGGCGGCCCACGAGCGACAGCAAGGTGCCGCGCGGCAGGAACTTGGGCAGCAGCGCCGCCACCTGATTGTCGAAGCCCGGAATGACGACGCGCTTGCCGCGCATCAATCCATCATAGCCGTCGTTGGCAACGCGCCGCGCCGAGCGCGCCATGAATTTCGGGAAGTAGCCCTCCGGCATGCCGGCGCGCGCCTGGAATTCGGTTTCGACCGGGCCGGGGCAGAGCGCCGTGACGCGGACGCCCTTAGGCTTCAGCTCCTGGTGCAGCGCCTCGCTGAACGACAGCAAGTAGGCTTTGGTCGCGTGATAGACCGCCATGCCCGGGCCGGGCATGAAGCTTGCGACCGATGCGACATTCAGAATGCCGCCCTTGTGGCGCGCCATGCTGTCGGTGAATCGCAGCGACAGCTCGGTCGAGGCGCGCACGTTGAGATCGACCATGGCGAGCTGCTCGGCGCGGCCACTGTCCAGGGCGTTGCCGACAAGGCCGAAGCCCGCATTGTTCACCAGGAACTGAACTTCGAGACCCGCGGCGCGCAATTCGCTCTCGATCTGCTCAGCCGCCTCGGGGCGCGCGAGATCAGTGGCAATAATACGCGGCCGCGGCCGGCCGGCGCCTTCGATCGCATCGGCGACCGCGGCAAGCTGCGCCTCGCGGCGCGCCGTCAGCACCACCGCATGGCCGTGCTCGGCGAACACGGCCGCGAGGGCTGCGCCAATGCCGGCGGATGCGCCGGTGATGAGCGTGACGGGCGCGGTCATGATGTCCCGAACTGCCGGCGCTTGCTGTTGCCCACCATCGAGAGAAGCCAACCCCGCGGCAGCATGCGCGCCAGCACGGTCAGCGCCTTGTTGTCCTTGCCGGGCACCACCACGGGCTCGCCGGCGAGGAAGCCCGCCATGCCATGGCGCACCACATGCTCGAGCGGCCGCTGCAGGCGCTTGGCGAAATAGCCCACAGGCCGCACACCGAATTCAGTCTCGATCGGGCCGGGGCACAGCACCGTCACGCGGATGCCTTTGGCTTTCATTTCCTGATGTAGCGCCAGGCTGAACGACACCAGATAGGCCTTGGTGGCGTGATAAACTGCCATGCCGGGACCGGGCAGGAAGCCCAGCACCGAGGCGACGTTGAGGATGCCGCCCTTGCGGCGGGCGAGGCTGTCGGCAAAGCGCAGCGACAGGTCGGTCGCGATCCGCACATTGAGATCGACCATGGTGAGTTGCTGCGCGCGGTCGAGCTTCGCGGCCGGACCGAGCAGCCCGAAGCCGGCGTTGTTGACGACGATCTCGGGTTCGAGCCCTGCCTCCTGCAGCGCCTGCGCCAACCGGTCGCCGGCATCCGGCAGGCTCAGATCAAGCGCGATCGTGCGGGGCCGCTCGTGGCCGGCTGCCGCAATGCTGTCGGCGACCTCGGCAAGTTGCGCCTCGCGCCGCGCCACCAGCACGACGCTGTGCCCGCGCCTTGCGAAGTCGGCTGCGAGCGCAGCGCCAAGGCCCGCCGAGGCGCCGGTTACAAGCACGATGGGCTTGAGCTCTGTCATCTTGAAAGCCGGTATAGCGTGGCAGTGCGCCGCGCCGCTACGGCACCGCGAACTTCGCGATGACTTCTTGCGGAATCGGCTTCGACTTTATCTTTTCCGGATCGTCGGAATGGCGCGCGGCCCAGACCCGGGTGTCGAAGCATTCGACGCAAAGCTCGTTGTTGAGCGTGAGACGATGCTGCACGTCGAAGCTCGAGCGGCGGAACTCCACCACCTTGGTCTCGATCACCACGTCGTCGCCGAATTTGGTGGGCTTGACGAACCGCGCCCGCGTGTCGACCATCGGGTAGCCGTCGAACTTGTAGTGTCGCGTGAACTGGAACTTGCTCATGCCCAGCGCCTGCGAGAACAGGCCCGTGGTGCAGCTGTCGAACATCGCGAAATAGCGCGGAAAGAACACGATGCCGGCCGGATCGCAGTCGCCCCACTCGATGCGGGCGTTGCGGGTGTAGATCATCATCCCCACGACATGATCCTCAAGGCTTGCTCCAATGCTCAGCGCGGTGCCATGCGCAGCGCCCCGTCGAGCCGGATCACTTCGCCGTTGAGATAATTGCTGCGCACGATGAACAGCACAAGGTCGGCGTATTCGCCCGGCGTGCCGAGCCGCTTGGGGAACGGCACCGAGGCGCCGAGGCTGTCCTGCGCGGCTTGCGGCAGCGCGGTCAGCATCGGCGTCGCGAAGATCCCGGGCGCGATCGCCACCACGCGGATGCCGAATTGCGAGAGCTCGCGGGCGGCCGGAATGGTCATCGCCGCGACGCCGCCCTTCGATGCCGAATAGGCCATCTGGCCGATCTGGCCTTCGAAGGCCGCGACCGACGCGGTCGAGACGATGACGCCGCGCTCCTGGTCGGCGAAAGGTTCGAGGTTCTGCATGTCGGCCGCGGCGAGCCGCATCATGTTGAAGGTGCCGACGAGATTGATCGAGATCACCTTCTCGAACGCGGCGAGCGGCATCGGGCCGTCGCGGCCGACCATGCGCTTGGCCGGGCCGATGCCGGCGCAGTTGACGAGAATGCGGGCGGGGCCGTGCCGGTCGCGCGCCTCTTTCAGGGCTGAGACCGCGCCGCTATCGCTCGTGACGTCGCACTTGATCGCGATACCGCCGATCTTGCTCGCCACTTGCGCGGCGCCGTCGATGTTGACGTCGAGGCAGGCGACCTTGGCACCGGCCTTGGCCAGCGCGGCCGCGGTCTCGGCGCCGAGTCCGGAGGCGGCGCCCGTGACGATCGCGGCGTGTCCTTTGGGATCCATGGAATGTCAGTTCCGTTCGTCGAGTGAGATCACGCCGGCAGAGGGCGTCGGAGCATAAAGCTCATCCACCAGAGCCTTTCGCCGGGTCAAGACCGCGCGCTGGTTGATCGAGCCTTTATCGGTGGCTTCGCCGGCATCGAGCGATGGCGCCTCGGCCATCAGGATCATCCGGCAAAGTTTCGTCGAACTGCCGGAGCTTTGCCGCGCCAGAGCGGTGAGGCGGCGGCCGAATTCGTCGCGCAGTTTCGGATTGGCCAGCACGGCCGCGGGCGGCGCGTCGGCCGGCAGGCCCGCGATCTTGCGGCAGGCTTCGATATCGGGGAACACCAGCACGGTGAGATCGTCACGGTCGGCGCCGGCGATCACGGCGTCGCGCACCAGCGGCGCGCAGTGATCGACGAATTGCGCGCGCAGTGCACCGGCGCTGACCCAGGTGCCGCTGGCGAGCTTGAAGTCCTCGGCAAGCCGGCCGTCGAACAACAGCCCCTGGCTCGGGTCGTCCGGATCGACGAACTTCAGCGCATCGCCGATCTTGTAGAAGCCTTCCTCGTCGAAGGCCTCCTTGGTGAGGTCCGGCCGCCGCCAGTAGCCCGGGGTGATGTTCGGGCCTTTGAGGCGGCATTCGAGCTTGCCCTCGTCGTTGGGCACGAGCTTCAGCTCTACGCCGGGCGCCGGCACGCCGATATTGCCCGACAGCGGATAGTCCCAGTTGCAGGCCAGCGCCAGCGGCGAGGTCTCGGTCGAGCCGATGCTGGTGAGGAAGATCACGCGCTCGCCGGTGGTCGAAACGCTCAGCTCCTGCAGCGCGTCCCGGACATATTGCTGTAAGGCTGCGCCGGCATAGAACAGCACCTTCAGCCGGCTGAAAAAGTTCTTCCGCAGCTCGGCGTCGGCGCGCAGATGCGGCACCAGCGCCTCGTAGCCCTTCGGCACGTTGAAATAGACGGTCGGCGCGATCTCCTTGAGATTCTTCGCCGTGGCCTCGATCGCGCCGGGCAGCGGCTTGCCGTCGTCGATGTAGAGCGAGCCGCCGTTGTCGAGCACCAGGTTGAAGTTGTGGTTGCTGCCGAAGGTGTGGTTCCACGGCAACCAGTCCACGATCACCGGCGGCTCGTCGCCGACGAAGCACAATCCGGCGCGCGTCATCGCCTGGTTCGAGCACAGCATGCGCTGGGTGTTGATCACGCCCTTCGGGTGGCCGGTCGAGCCCGAGGTGAACAGGATCTTGGCGATCGTGTCGGGGGTAACCCTGGCGTGATAGGCCTCGACCGCCACGGTCGATTCGGTCATCAGCAACTCGGCGAAGGACGTGGTCGGCCGGCTGTCGAGCGGATTCAAGGTGGTGACGATCTCGATGCCGATCGGCACCGCGCTGTCGATCGCGCGCGCAAACAGCTTGCCGTCGGTGGCGAACACCAGGCCGGGCGTCAGCACCTCGATGATCGATTTGAGCTTGCCGAAGTCGCTCGACATCAGCGAATAGGGCACCGAGATCGGCGCGTAGGGTACGCCTGCCATCATGGCGGCGAGGCCGAGCAGCGCGTGCTCGATATCGTTGCCCGACAGGATCGCGATGGGGCGCTCGGCCGACAGCTTCCTGTCGATGAGCGCCTGCGCGATGCTGCGCACCCGGAGCCACGCGTCGCGGTAGCCGAGCTTGCGCCACGTGCCGTCGCGGGTCCGCTGCGCGAGGAACACGCGGTCCGGCGCGACCGCGGCCCAGTGCTCGAGCCGCGCTGTCAATTTGTCGGGATAGCGTTCGAGCGGATGCGGTGAACGCAGATAGAGCGTGCCGTCCGTCCGGCGCTCGAGCTCGACGTCGGACGGCCCAAGCCGAACCGGCCGCAGCGGCGCCGCTGCGGCAGTCGGATTGCGCATCGCTTCAGCCATGCCTCACCCCCGAAGCACCTTCTTGCCGCGCTTTTCCAGAAAATCCTTCAGCCGTGACTTGGCCTCGTCGCTGCCTTGCGCGATGGCGGCCATCAGAGATTCGGTGATGTAGCCCGCTGCCGGATCGCTCTCGGCGATGCGCGGCAGCACATGCGTGATGCCAAAGTTGGTGAGCGGTGCGTTCTCGGCGATGCGCTTGGCGAGCTCGATGCCCTTGGCAAGGCCTTTGCCGTCATCGACCAGGTAATGCGAGAAGCCCACGGTATGGCCTTCCTCGGCGTCGTAGACGTGGCCGGTCAGCATCATCTCCTGCATTCGCGACACGCCGATGAGCCGCGGCAGCCGCACCGAGGCGCCGCCGCCGACATAGATGCCGCGGCTGCCCTCGGGCAGCGCGTAATAGGTCGAGCGCTCGGCGATGCGCACGTGCGCCGCTGCGGCAAGCTCGAGCCCGCCGCCGACCACCGCGCCGTGCAGCACCGCGACCACCGGGGCCTTGCCGAACTCGATGTATTGGAACGCGCGGTGCCAGCTCGCCGAGTGCTCGACGCCCTCGGCGGTGTTGCGCTCGGTGAGTTCGCTGAGGTCGAGGCCCGCGGAGAAGTGCTGGCCTTCGCCGTTGAGCACCACGGCCTTGATGTCCTTGGGCAGCGCGGCGAAGAACGATTGCAGCCCGAACACAGTGGTGTCGTCGAGCGCGTTGCGCTTGTGCGGGCGCTTCAACGTCACGATGGCGATGTTGCCGCGCAGCTCGGCCGCGAGCGAGGCGGGGAGCGCTGGCGTGGAGCGGTTTGCCTTCTTGCTCATCGGCGTTTGGCCGTCCCTCAATATTGTTGTCCAAAAATTCGTTGTCCAAGACAACAAATGGGATTCATGCGGGGTCCGGCCCTGCCGGTCAAGTCGTCGGACCCCCTATAGTACTTCGAACACCTCGATCCGGACCTGCTTGTTGGCCCGGGCGCCATGGCCGATCGCCAGGATACGGTTAAGCCAGGATGAAGCCGGGTCCGAGGTCTCGAACCGCATTGCGGTCCGGAAATAGTAGCGCGAGGGATCGACCGTCTCGTCGCGGGCCAGCGCCGCCATCACGTCGGGCGGGCCGTGCCGGTAGCCCTCGGCGTTCACCAGAATCAGGCCGCCGGTATTGGTCTCGATGGTGTAGCGGGCCTGTAGATGCACGACGCCGTCGGCGCGCACGATCTGCCAGTCGGCGCCGCCCGGCAGCACCTTGCCGTTGAGCTTCGGCCCTTCGACGGTGCCGCCCAGAATGTCGATGATGCGGCGCTCGCCATAGGGCGTGTTGCCGAGCATCTGGATGCCGCCGAGCGGCGACGTCAGGACGAAAATCGGCTTCTCGGACAGGAGCAGCATGTTGTTTGACCCCGGCAACGGTGGGACCTAAATTCCGGCACGAAACGCCCGCGCAGGCAATGCGCGCCGCAGCAATCCCCCGGCCCTCCCCATGAAACGCCGCGATGCTATCAAGTTTCTGGGTGCCGCGGCGGTGAGCCAAATGTGGCCGGCGCTGGGGCGCGGCCAGAGCCGCAAGAAGATCGGATTTCTTTACCCCGGCCTATCGAGCGTGGCAGCCTCCCGGCTTCAGGCCTTCCGCGACGGGCTCCGTGAGGCTGGATGGGGCGACGATAAGGTCGAGATCGAGACCCGTTTTGCTGAATCGGTCGCCGCGCGCAACGGCGCCTTGGTTGCCGAGCTTATCGCCGCCAAGGTCGATGTGCTGTCGCCGATCAGCTTCATCTCGGTCGAGGCGGCACGTGTTGCCACCAAGACGATTCCCATAGTGGCCTTCGACCTGGAGACCGATCCGATCGCCGCTGGGATCGCAACGAACCTCGCGCGGCCGGGCGGCAACGTGACCGGCGTCTATTTCGATTTCCCCGACTTCAGCACCAAGTGGATGGAGTTGCTCAAGGAGGCGGTGCCGCGGCTCGCGAAGGTCGTGGTGGTCCGCGATCCGAGCAGCCCGTCGCCGCAACTGAAGGGCATCCAGACCGCTGCCGGCTGGCTGAACGTCAAGATTGACGGCATCGTCGACGTGACGAGCCTCGACGGATTGGACGACGCCTTCCGTTCCGCGGGTGAACGAAAGCCCGACGCCGTTCTGATCCTGTCCTCGCCGTTGTTCGGCACCAATCCGGCCCGCGTGGCGGAACTGACGACGAAATATCGCCTGCCGACCATCACGCTGTTTCCGGAGTTTGCGCGCAACGGCGGATTGATGGCCTATGGCGTCGATCTGCTGGGCGCGTTCCGCCAGGCCGGTGGCATGGTCGGCAAGGTGTTGAGCGGCGCCAAGCCCGCAGAGCTGCCGATCGAGCGGCCGACCAAGTTCGAACTGGTGGTCAACGCCAAGACCGCCCGGAGCTTTGGGATGGAGCTGCCGACTTCGGTGCTGCTGCGGGCCGACGAGGTGATCGAGTGAGACGGCGCGACGTCATCGCGGGGCTCGGTGCCGCGGCAGCCTCCTCGCTCGCGGCCCGAGCGCAAGGCACCCGGCCGGTGGTTGGCTTCCTCGGCAGCGTTTCGTCGAAAACATTCGCCGCGCATGTCGACGGTTTCCTCGAAGGCTTTAAGGACGCAGGGTTCGTCGACGGCCGCAATGTCACGATCGAGTTCCGCTGGGCCGAGGGCAAGTTCGATCGCTTGCCGGCACTGGCGGCCGAGCTGGTCAATCGCCCGGTCGATCTGTTGGTGACGGTCGGCGGCAACGTTGCGGCGCTCGCCGCCAAGCGCGCGACCTCGACGATCCCGATCGTGTTTCTCACCGGCGACGACCCGGTGACGTCAGGCCTTGCGGCAAGCCTCAGCCGGCCGGGCGGTACGATGACCGGTATCACCTGGCTGAGCGGCGAGCTCGGCGCCAAGAACCTGGAGCTCATGCATGAGCTCGTACCCACGGTCGGAAATCTCGGCGTGCTGATCAATCCGGCGCGGCCGACGTCCGATGCCCAGGTCAGGAATGTGCAGGACGCCGGGCGTGCCATCGGCAAGACGTTTCGAATCTTTCCCGTCAAAACCTTCGCCGAGGTAGATCAGGCCTTCGCGTTGGCGCAGTCCGAAAAGATCGGCGCGCTGTTCGTCGCTGCCGATCCGTTGTTCCTCGTCGATGTCGATCATGTTGCGGCGCTCGCCGGTCGCGCTGGAATTCCTACGGTTTATTTCCTGCGCGAATTCGTGGTCGCGGGCGGCCTGATGAGTTATGGAGCCAACATTGTGGCTGCCGCGAGGCTCTGCGGGGACTATGCGGCGCGCATCCTGAAAGGTGCAAAGCCTGCCGACTTGCCGATCCAGCAGTCGGCCAAGGTCGAGCTTGCCATCAATCTCAAGACCGCCAAGGCGCTCGGCCTGACCGTCCCGATCACGTTGCTTGGCCGCGCCGATGAGGTCATAGAGTAGGTCCGTTCTCAGGAGTACCCCGATGCCCGAAGCCTTCCTCTGCGACGCCATCCGTACGCCGATCGGCCGTTATGCCGGCGGTCTCGCGAAGGTACGGACCGACGATCTGGCGGCGATTCCGCTGAAAGCGCTGATGAAGCGGCATCCCAATGTCGACTGGGCGGCCATCGACGAGGTGTATCTGGGCTGTGCCAACCAGGCCGGCGAGGACAACCGCAATGTCGCGCGCATGGCGCTGCTGCTCGCGGGCCTGCCGGAGTCGGTGCCGGGCTGCACCGTCAATCGGCTGTGTGCCTCGGGCTTGAACGCGGTCGGGCTCGCGGCGGCCTCGATCCGCGCCGGCGATACCGACTTCGCCATCGCTGGCGGCGTCGAGTCGATGACGCGCGCGCCGCTGGTCATGGGCAAGGCGCATGAGGCGTTCCAGCGCAGCGCCAGCATCGAGGACACCACCATCGGCTGGCGCTTCATCAATCCGTTGATGAAGAAGCAGTACGGTGTCGACGCCATGCCGGACACCGCCGAGAACGTCGCCGAGGATTATCAGATCGGCCGCAAGGACCAGGACGCGTTTGCGCTGCGCTCGCAGCAGCGCGCCGCCAAGGCCCAGGCCGCAGGCTTCTTTGACGAGGAGATCGAGCCGGTGATCGTGCCGGGTGGCAAGGCCGGCCCCGTGACAGTGAGCAAAGACGAACACATCCGGGCCGACACCACCATGGAAGGGCTCGCCAAGCTGAAGAACTTCGTGCGCGATCCCGGCACCGTGACGGCGGGCAATGCGTCAGGCGTCAACGACGGCGCGGCGGCGATGATCATCGCCTCCGAAGCCGCTGTGAAGAAGCATGGGCTCAAGCCAATCGCGCGCATCGTCGGCATGGCCTCGGCCGGCGTGCCGCCGCGGGTGATGGGCATCGGCCCGGTGCCGTCGACGCGCAAGCTGATGGAGCGTTACGGGCTCAAAATCGGCGACTTCGACGTGATCGAGCTGAACGAGGCCTTCGCGTCGCAATCACTCGCTTGTCTGCGCCAACTCGGGCTCCCGGACGATGCCGAGCACGTCAATCCGAACGGCGGCGCCATTGCGCTGGGCCATCCGCTTGGCATGTCGGGCGCGCGGCTCGCGATGACGGCCGCGCATCAGATGGTCAAGCAGGGCGGCAAGCGCGCGCTCGCCTCGATGTGCGTCGGCGTCGGCCAGGGCGTTTCGCTCGCGCTCGAGCGCGTGTAATCAACGACAATCAGAACTCAGGAGAACAACAACGTGCCGATGAGTCCCGGCTACATCCCGTTTCATCCGAACCCGTCGAAGCCGAAGTACAAGCCGCCGGCGGGCGCGGTGGACGCCCACAACCACGTGTTCGGCCCGGAAGCCAAGTTTCCGTTTGCGCCCAAGCGCAAGTACACGCCGTGCGACGCTCCGAAGGAGAAGCTGTTCGCGTTGCACGACTTCCTGGGGTTCGACAAGGCCGTGATCGTGCAAGCCACCTGCCACGACACCGACAACCGCGCGCTGATCGACGCGCTGGTGACCTCGAACGGCCGGGCCAAGGGCGTCGCCTTCCTCGACGAAAGCTTCACCGATGATCAGCTCAAGCAGATGGACCGCGACGGCATCAAGGGCGCGCGCTTCAACTTCATCAAGCGCCTCGTCGATTCGACGCCGAAGGACGTGATGGTCCGGATAGCGAACCGCATCGCCAAGCTCGGCTGGCACATCGTGATCTATTTCGAGCATGCTGACTTGGACGAAATGGGTCCGTTCCTGAAGTCGCTGCCGACCACGCTGGTGTTCGACCACATGGCCTGCCCGAACGTGAAAGAGGGCGTGAACGGCAAGCATTTCCAGAACTGGCTGAAGGCGCTCGACGAGAATAAGAACTGGATCACCAAGGTGACCTGCCCGGAGCGCTTCACCATCGCGGGCCCGCCCTATGACGACGTGGTGCCGTTCGCGCGCACGATCGTCGAGCGGTTCCCCGACCGCGTGATCTGGGGCACCGACTGGCCGCATCCGAACATGCCGAAGGAGGCGCCGGACGACGGCGTCATCACCGACATGATCCCGAAGATCGCGCCGACCGCGGAACTGCAGAAGAAGCTCCTGGTCGACAATCCGATGAAGCTCTACTGGGGTTGAGATGGCGGCCGATCATTTCGTCCATCTGCTTCAGGTCAGCATGCCGTTGAAGGTGGCTGAGACCATCGCCGACGGCGCGCTGAAGGCTGGGGGAGAGGCCGGGCTGCTGCCGCTCACGGTCGCGGTGCTCGACGTCGGCGGGCATCTCGTGGTGCTGAAGCGGCAGGACGGCTCGGGCAACTTCCGCGCCGATATCGCGATCGGCAAGGCGGCCGGTGCGCTGGGGATGGGCATCTCCAGCCGCACCATCCGTGACCGATTAAAGGACCGCCCGGCGTTCCAGGGCGCGATTGCGGCGGCTTCCGACGGCCGCTTCATCCCGGTGCCGGGCGGCGTGCTGGTGCTGAACGAGGCGGGCGACGCCATCGGCGCGGTGGGCATCTCCGGCGATGCCTCTGACAAGGACGAGTACGCGGCGGTGACCGGCGTGCATGTGGCGGGATACAAAACCCACCCCGAGCAGCCTGCGGCCAACTGGCGCGACGCCGGGCTTTAGCCGGCGCGGGAGGGCCGGGCCGTGATCGAGGATTTGCTCGCCGCGCCGGTCAGGTTCTTCTTCTGGGGCACGGCCAGAATTGTGCTGCCGCTTGTTTCGCTGGGCCGGCTCCGCGTTCAGGCGAGGCCGCGGGACGCAGAGGCCAGGCGCAGCGAAGCTGCACTGCGCCCGTTCCACAGGCTGCCCAGTGGGCAAATCGCCGTTCGGTCGGATTCCGCAGCCCTTTTAGGCGCTCTAATGTGGGGCACGATCGCGGTCGTCTCCACGCTGAACTTCAACTATTGATCCAGCTCAAATCGGCGCAAGTCGTGCCGTTGCATTGCTATGGGGCGCTGGATATATCATTCAGCGATCAGTCTTTTTGGCCCGTTGCTCGCGGCTCGGCCGGATAGAGAGACCCCGATGGCGCCCGCAAAACAGACAACCGAAGAAAAAGACTACGACGACATTCCCGGCACCTATGTGTTCGATGCCGACCGTTCGCGCCGCGGCTACCATCTCAACATGTTCTGCATGTCGCTGATGAAGGCCGAGAACCGCAAGGCCTTCAAGGCGGACGAGGCGAAGTATCTCGACGAGCGATTTCCGTCGCTGACCGCCGACCAGCGCGAGGCGATCCTGAAGCGCCAGTACAATCGCCTCCTTGAGCTCGGCGGCAACATCTACTTCACTGCCAAGCTCGGGGCGAGCGACGGCCATCCGTTCCAGCATCTCGCTGCGCTGATGACCGGCTCGACCCAGCAGGATTATGCCGACCTGATGCTGCGTGGCGGCCGCTCGGTCGAAGGCAACCGCAGCCGGTCGGGCCAGTACGACAAGCCGAAATCGAAGAAGACCTCGAAAGCGAAACCCGCCAGCAAGGGGAAGAAGCGCCGTGGCTAGGATCATCGCAGGAGTCGCGTCCTCGCATGTGCCGGCGATCGGTGCTGCGATCGACAATCACCGCACCGGCGAGCCGTATTGGCAGCGCGTGTTCGAAGGCTTCGAGCGCTCCAAGGAGTGGATGCGCAACGCCAAGCCTGACGTCTGCTTCGTGGTCTACAACGACCATGCCTCGGCCTTCTCGGTGGAGATGATCCCGACCTTCGCGCTCGGCACCGCGACCGAGTTCCCGATCGCCGATGAGGGCTGGGGCCCGCGTCCGGTGCCGGTGGTGAAGGGGCATCCCGAGCTTGCCGCGCATATCGCCCAGTCGGTGATCCTCGACGAGTTCGATCTGACGCTCTGCAACAAGATGGAGGTCGATCACGGCCTCACGGTGCCGCTCAACCTGATGTTCGGCTCGCCGAAGGAATGGCCGTGCCCTGTGATTCCGCTCGCCGTGAACGTGGTGATGTATCCGCCGCCAACCGGGCATCGCTGCTACATGCTCGGCAAGGCGATCAGGAAGGCGATCGAGTCCTATCCGGAGGACCTCAACGTCGTGGTGTTCGGCACCGGCGGCATGTCGCACCAGATCAGCGGCCAGCGCGCCGGCCTGATCAATTCCAAGTTCGACCACGCGTTCCTCGATAACCTCACCAAGGATCCGCAGAAGCTCGTGCGGATGGAGCACCTCGAATACATGCGCGAGGCCGGCGCCGAGGGCGTCGAGATGGTGATGTGGCTCATCATGCGCGGCGCGCTCGACGACAAGGTCGACGAGACCTATCGCTTCTACACCGTGCCGGCGTCCAACACCGCGGTCGGCCATATCATCCTGGAGAACCGCATCAAGGGTGCGAAGAAAGCGGCCAAGCCCGCGGCGAAGGCCAAGAAGCCGGCCGCCAAGAAGGCTGCGCCCAAGCTCAAGCGCGCCGCCGCACGCCAGAAAATTCAGCGCGTTCGCAGCAAGTAAGCCGCGGTCGCATTGTTGTCGTCATGGCCGGGCTTTAGTCCCGGCCATACCGCTTAAAGGAGAAGGGTTCCATGAAAATCTGTGTTGCCGGCCAGGGCGCCTTTGGTCAGAAGCATCTCGACGCGCTCAAGCGCATTCCCGGCGTTGAAGTCACATCGCTGGTCGGCGGCAACCAGGATTCGACCGCGGCGATCGCCAAGAAATACGGCGTCCCGCACTACACCGGCGATCTCAGCGAGGGCATCAAGCGCGCCGACGCCGTGATCCTCACCACCCCGACCAAGATGCACTTCCGCCAGGGCGAGCAGGTGATGCGCGCCGGCAAGCATGTGCTGGTCGAGATCCCGGTGACCGACAGCGTCGAGGACGCCGAGAACCTGGTGAAGATCGCCAAGGAAACCGGTGTCACCGCGATGGGCGGCCACGTGCGCCGCTTCAACCCGAGCCATCAATACGTGCACAAGAAGATCGTGGCCGGCGAGCTGAAGATCCAGCAGATGGACGTGCAGACCTATTTCTTTCGAAGGAAGAACATCAACGCCGCCGGCAATGCGCGAAGCTGGACCGATCATCTCCTGTGGCATCACGCCGCCCACACCATCGATCTGTTCCAGTATCAGGTCGGCGAGAACATCTCGGATTGCTACGCGGTGCAGGGCCCGATCCATCCGGAGCTGAACATCGCGATGGACATGGGCATCGTCGCCAGGACGCCATCGGGTTCGATGCTGACGCTGTCGCTGTCGTTCAACAACGATGGACCGCTCGGCTCGTTCTTCCGCTACATCTGCGACAACGGCACCTACAAGGCGTTCTACGACGACCTCAGTGACGGCAAGGACAACAAGATCGACGTGTCGAAGGTCGACGTGTCGATGGACGGCATCGAGCTGGAAGACCGCGAGTTCATCAAGGCGATCCAGGAGAAGCGCGAGCCGAACGGCAGCCTGCAGCAGCTGCTGCCGTGCATGCACGTGCTGGGCAAGCTCGAGAAGATCATCGACCCGCAGCGCAAGGCGCACGCGTAAGCTCAACGGCGAGCCGCCAAAAACGAGACGCCCGGCGAAAGCCGGGCGTTTTGCTATTTGTGATTGGTGCGCGGCTGTTTAGTCCGCCTTGATGTTCGCGGCCTTCACCACTTTGCCCCACTTCTCGGTTTCCGCCGCCATCAGCTTGGCGAAATCAGCGCTTGAGCCCGGCAGCGGCTCGCCGCCGGTGTCGGCAAGCTTCGCCTTCATGGCCGCATCGCTGAATGCCGCCTGAACCGCCTTGTTCAAGATCTCGACGATCTCGGCCGGCGTGCCCTTGGGCACCGCAATGCCGGTCACGGCGCTCGCCTCATAGCCCGGCACCGCTTCGGCCACGGTCGCCACATCGGGCAGCGCCGCCGAGCGCTGCGCCGTGGTCACCGCGATGGCGCGGAGCTTGCCGCTTCTGACCGGCTCGATCGACGCCGACATCGGCTCGAACATCATCTGCGCCTGGCCTTCGATCATCGCCTTCAGCGCCGGTCCGCCGCCGCCATAGTGCACGACGTCGAGCGTGAGCCCGGTCATCTGCTTGAACAATTCGCCGGTCACATGCGGCGAGCTGCCGACGCCGGTCGAGGCCATCTTGACCCTGTCGGGATTGGCCTTGGCATAGGCCAGGAACTCCGGTGCAGTCTTCGCCGGCACTGACGGATGCACCACCATCACCAGCGCCTCGCGGGTGACGCCCGCGACCGGCGCCATGTCGCGCAGGAAGTTGAACGAAAGGTTCGGATAGAGCGAGCCGCTGATGGCGTTGGCCGGGCCGCACAGGAGGACCGTGTATCCGTCCGGCGCGGCGCGAACGACCTCCTCAGTGGCGATATTGCCCGAGCGGCCGCCTTTGTTCTCGATGTTGAGCGGCTGACCGAGCTTCTGCGACAGCCACCCCGCGATGATGCGGCCGAGGATGTCGTTCGGCCCGCCGGCCGGGAAACCGATCACGAAGCGGATGGGTTTGGATGGATAGCTTTGTGCGAAGCTCATTTTCGTCGTCGCGGGGAGCGTAGCGGCAAGCGCTGCGATTTGCAGCAGGCGGCGGCGGGGGATGGTCATGGCGTTCCTCGGCTGTGTTGTTGCGCCGAGGATGCCCGGCTTTGTGGGCCGGGGACAAGGTGTGGGCCGCGGATGCGACAACTACTCCGAAACGCCGATCACCTTGGCGAGCCGCTCCGGGTCGTCGCGCAGGGCCGCCGACGCGCCGTCATAGACGATGCGGCCCTTGTCGAGCACCACGCTGCGCTCGGAGAACTCGAAGGCAACGCGGCTGTTCTGCTCGACCAGGATGATCGAGAGATTCGGGTCGCCGCGGAGCTTCACCAGCACTGCGGTCAGAGCCTCGACGATCACCGGCGCCAAGCCCTCGGTCGGCTCGTCCATCAACAGCACCGAAGGATTGGTGAGCAACGCTCTGGCGATCGACAGCATCTGCTGCTCGCCGCCCGAAAGCTGATTGCCACGGTTGTTGAGGCGTTCCTTTAGATTGGGGAACGTGTCGAACAGCCGCTCCTTGGTCCACGGGCCAGGCCGCGCGCCGACCTCGAGGTTTTCGAGGACGCTCAGCGAGGGGAAAATCTCGCGCTCCTGCGGCACGAAGCCCAGGCCTGCCGCAGCGCGGCGATAGACCGGCACGCGGTTGAGGCTTTTGCCTGCGAGCATCACCTCACCCTTGTGCAGCGTGGTGTGGCCCATGATGGTCGCGAGCAGCGTGGTCTTGCCGACGCCGTTGCGCCCGATCACGCTGATGCATTCGCCCGGCGCGAGTGAAAGATTGACGTTCTCCAGCACCACGGTCTCGCCGTAGCCCGCCGACACGCCCTTGAGCTCGACCGCATTAGCCATGGGTGGTGGCCTGTCCGAGATAGACCGCGCGGACGTCCGGATTGGCGCCGATCTCCTTCGGCGTGCCCTCGGCGAACACGCCGCCGCGTACTAGCACGGTGATCTTCTTGGCGAAGCGGAACACCAGCTCCATGTCGTGGTCGATGATCAGCACGCCGATGCTCTTCGGCAGCGCGTCGATGGCGTCGAGGATGATGTGGCTCTCGGCGTTCGGCACGCCCGCGGCCGGCTCGTCAAGCAGGAGCGCCTGCGGCTTGAGGCCGAGCGTGATGGCAAGCTCAACCAGCCGCTGACGGCCATAGGGCAATTCCGGGATGGTCTTGTGCGCCACATCGGCGAGCTTCAGCCGCGTCAGCAGCTCCATCGCCTCGTCGATCACGTCTGTCCGCTTGCCCGCCGGCCGCAGCATGTCGGGCGCTGCTCCAGTGCGCTCCGCAATCGACATGTAGACGTTCTCCAGCACCGACAGTCCGCGGAACAGCCGGTTGATCTGGAACGTGCGCGCGATGCCGAGCTTGACGCGCTCCGACTGCTCGACCTTGGTGATATCGCGGCCCTTGAACGTCACGGTGCCGTTGCTCGGCATCAGCACGCCGGTGAGCAGGTTGATGAACGTAGTCTTGCCGGCGCCGTTCGGGCCGATCAGCGCGTGGCGCGCGCCTTCCTCCAACGTGAAGGTGACGTTTCGCGTCGCGTGCAGCGCGCCGAAGTGCTTGTTGAGCGATTGGGTGGCGAGCAGCGCGGTCATGACGGATTCTGCTCTTTGCGCCGGCCCAGCCAGCCTTTGAGCTGATCGGCGATGCCGAGGATGCCGCCGCGGGCGAACAGCGCGATCACGACCAGCAGCACGCCCAGCCCGAGCTGCCAGGCGGTCGGATAGGCCTTGGAGAGAAAGTGCGACAGCGCCATGTAGGCGATCGCGCCGACGATCGAGCCGTAGAGCCGGCCGTAGCCGCCGAGCACCAGGATGATCATCACGGTGGCGGCGCGGTCGAGGCCGAGCGTCGAGAGATTGACGTAGGCGTTGGCCTGCGCCCACAGCGCGCCGGCAACGCCGGCCAGCGCCGCCGAGATCGCGTAGCAGGTCACGAGTCGCGCGCGCACCGGCGCGCCGATGGCGTGCATGCGCAGCGTGTTCTCGCGGATGCCGGTGAGGCTGTGGCCGTAGGGCGAATAGACCAGGATGCGCACGAAGATGAAGCAGACCAGCAGCGCGCCGAGCACGTAGAGATACTGCGTGCTGGAATAGAGCACGTCGAACTCGAATTTGCCGAAGATCGGCTTGATCGGCAGGCTATCGAGGCCGTCGAAGCCGCCGGTGACCTCGCTCGCCATGTTGGCGATTTCTTCGAGCAGCCCCATGGTGCAGAGCGTGAGCATCAGCAGCGTCAGCCCGGTGGTGCGCAAGAGCACCAGGCCGGAGAGCAGCCCGATGACGCCGGCGACGACCGCGGCAATCACCAGCCCCGAGATCGGCTCGGTCCAGATCTCGTGCTTGGCAAGGATACCGACCGTATAGGCACCGGCGCCGAAGAACGCCGCATGGCCGAGCGTGATGATGCCGGCGTAGCCCAATGCGAGATCGAGCGAGATCGCAAACAGCACCGTGATCAGCAGTTCGGTGCCGAAACCGAGATAGCGCGGAAACACGAAGTAGAAGCCGAGCGCCACGATCCAGGGCAACGTCTCCCACCACTGGAAGCGATGGCGCCGGGCGAGGATGCGCGCCGCGAGACTGTCGCTTGGATTGCTGGTTGGGACTTGCGTCGCACTCATACGGAGCGTCCGAACAGGCCCTGCGGCCGCCACAGCAGGAGCAGGATCGTCATGGCGTAGATGAACACGGTGCCGCCCTGCGGCAGATATTTCTTCAGCGTGAAGTCGACCACGCCAATGATCAGCGCGGCGTAGAACACCCCGGTGATGCGGCCGAGCCCGCCGACCGCCACCACGATCAGGAACATCACCAGGTACTTCAGCGGATATTGCGGATCGAGACCGAGGAACTCGGCGCCGAGCCCGCCCCCGAGCGCAGCCATGCCGCTGCCGAATGCGAACGTGATGGTGAACAGCCGCGTGATGTTGATGCCGAGCGACTCCGCCATGCGGCGGTTGTCGACCGCGGCGCGGATTTGCGCGCCCATGCGGGTGCGCTCGAAGCCGAGCCACAGCGCCAGCATGATCACCACGCCCACCACGATCAGCACGATGCTGTAGGTGCGATACGTCATGAAGCCGAGATTGAGCTGGCCCTGCATCGAGGCGGGCAAGGTTAGCGGCTGGGATTCAGGACCGACGGTGAGGAGCACCGAGGCGGTCATGATGAAGGCCAGACCGATGGTGAACAGCACCTGGTCGAGCTCTGGCGCGCGGTAAAGCCTGGAATAGAGCAGCCGCTCGAACACCGCGCTGATCGCCGCCACCACGATGAAGCCAAGCGCCAGCGCCGGCACGAACGGGATGCCGAGCCGGTTCATCGCCAGCACGATGACGTAGCCGCCGATCATGGCGAAGCCGCCATGGGCCAAGTTGACGAAGCCCATCAGCCCCATGGTCACCGACAGGCCGACCGAGACGATGAACAGCACCATACCGGCGGCGAGGCCGCCGAGGACCATGTTGGAGATTTCAATCACGCCCGAACCCGCTTCATCGGGGCGTGCGGCGTCATGGCTCGCGCCCGGTCCATTTCAACATTCCCCCCGCCGGTTGTTCCGGCTTTCGGAAAACCATAGAGCATCGTGGGCCAAACGCAATTCAGACCATCGTGAAACTTGGCGTAAACAAACAAAACCGCCGCCCGGAAGGGCGGCGGTTCGTGCAGCAAGTGTGCCTATTCGGCCGTCAGCCCTGAGCCCCATACCTGGGCGCTCGCTAGGGTACCTACTTCGGCGCGCAGGGGCCGATCTTCTCGGCCTTGCACGGGTCCTTCACGTTGTCGATCTTGCCGATCTGCTTCTGGTGCAACTTGCCGTCGCTGCCCTTCACCACCTCGACCAGATACTCGTTCATGACGATGTCGCGGGTCTCCGGATCGATCGAGATCGGGCCGCGTGGGCTGTTGTATTTCCAGTCCTTGAGCGAGGCCAGTGCCGCGGTGGTGTCAGTGATCTTGCCCTTGGTGGCCTTGATCATGTGGGCCAGCGCCGCCATGCCGTCATAGGCGCCGAGCGCCACGAAGTCCGGCGTGGAGTCCGGGCCGTAGTCCTTCTTCCAGGACGCGACCAGGGCCTTGTTCGCCGGGTTGTCGAGGTCGGCGTTGTAGTGGTGCATGGTGATCAGGCCCACGGCTGCGTCGCCCATCGCCTGCAGCTTGATGTCCTGAGTGATATCGCCGGGGCCGATCAGCTTGATGCCGGCTTCCTTCATGCCGAGTGCGCCGTAAGTCTTCACCACCGCGAGCGAATGATCGCCGGCCGGCACGAAGACGAAGAACACGTCCGGCTTCTTGTCCTTGGCGCGCTGGAAGAACGGCGTGAAGTCCGGCACCTGGCCGGCGCCGCCCATTGGGATCTCGTCGATCACCTTGCCGCCGTTGGCCTCGAACGAGCGCTTGAAGGCCGCGAGGCTGTCCTTGCCGGGCGGGAAGTCGCTGTAGCCCACCACGGCAGTCTTGGCCTTGAGCTGCTTGACGGCGGCTTCGCCGAGCGCGTAGCCCGAGTGCCACATGCTGAACGAGGTGCGCACGAAGAAAGGCGACATCGTCGTGATGTGGGCGGTGCCGGCGTTCATGATCACGCCGATCTTCTTGCCCGCGGTCACGACGGGTGCCGACGCGATGGCGTTCGGCGAATAGATCCAGCCGGCGAGCGCGTCGACGTTCTCCTGCGTGAGGAGTTCCTGCACCGCGATCTTGGAGTCGGCGCCGGACGGATTCTTGTCGTCACGCTTGATGATGGTGATCTTGTAGGGCTTGAACTCGTCGGCCCGCAGCTTGAGATACTGCTCGACGCCGCGGTCGATCTGCTGGCCGAGCTCGGCGCCGATGCCGGTGAACGGGGCGACGAGGCCGATCTTGACCTCCTGCGCCTGCGACAGCGCCGTGGTCAGCGCCAGCGCGGCCGACGCCATAAGCACGCGTTTGAACATTGGAATCCTCCCAAAAGGTGATGCGGACCGCCGTCCCCCGAGGCGGCCGGTTCGGCGCGGATACTAGGTTGAAAGCGCCCGGTGCGGCAAGCGAGTGGGCCGCGGAAAACGCGGCGTTTCAGCGCATCTTTGGTCGAATCTCGGCACTGCAACAGGGTTGCTGAATCCCATTTTCGTTCCGGCCGCCGTGTCCCGAAAATGGGAGCCATCCCACGGCCGAAAGTCGACGTCCGGAGAACATCGATAAGGGTTGACGAGAGGTGCGGTTCTCGACCACTCACATGGACACGTGCGATGCTTGTGCAGCATCGCCAACGAACAGACGTCCGACAAATTGACGAGTGAGGAGACGACCCAAATGAAGCGAACCAAGCCGCCGTTCCGCGCCGACCATGTCGGCAGCTATCTGCGCTCTGCGGCGATCACCGAGGCGCGCGCCAAGCGCGACAAGGGTCAGATCAGCGCTGCCGACCTGAAGAAGATCGAGGACGAGGAGATTCCGAAGGTCATCAAGAAGCAGGAGGATGTCGGCCTGCAATGCGTGACCGACGGCGAGTATCGCCGGATGTTCTGGCACTACGATTTCTATGACGGTCTCGACAATGTCGAGGTCTACGAGATGGACCACGGCATTCAGTTCCAGGGCGTGCAGACCAAGCCGAAGGGCATCCGCGTCACCGGCAAGATCGACTTCAGCAACCATCCGATGCTGGAGCACTTCAAGTTCGTGAAGAACCACACCAAGGTGATGCCGAAGATGTGCATCCCGGCGCCGACGGTGTTCCACTTCCGCCTTGAGCCGGGCGCGGTCGCAAAGACGGCCTATCCGAACAACGACGCGATCCTGTCCGATCTCGCCGCCGCCTATCGCAAGGCCTTGAAGTCCTACTACGACGCGGGCTGCCGCTATCTGCAATTCGACGATACGGCCTGGGCCTATCTCTGCTCCGACGTCGAGATGAAGAAGGCCAAGGACCGCGGCATGAATGTCGCGACGCTGGCCGACGACTACACCAAGCTGATCAACGACTCGATCAAAGACAAGCCGGCCGACATGACGATCACGACGCATGTGTGTCGCGGCAACTTCCGCTCGACCTGGATTTCGTCGGGCGGCTACGAGCCGATCGCCGAGCGGCTGCTCGCGAAGTGCAACTTCGACGGCTATTTCCTCGAATATGATTCGGACCGCGCCGGCGGCTTCGAGCCGCTGCGCTTCCTGCCCAAGGGCAACAAGATCGTCGTGGTCGGCGTCATCACGTCGAAGAGCGGCACGCTGGAGAGCAAGGACACGGTCAAGCGCCGGCTCGACGAGGCCGCGAAGTTCATGCCGATGGAGCAGATGGCGCTCAGCCCGCAATGCGGCTTCGCCTCGACCGAGGAGGGCAACGTGCTCACCGAGGAGCAGCAATGGGCGAAGATGCGCGAGGTGGTCGAGATCGCCGAAGAGGTTTGGGGGAAGTGAGGTAACGATTGAGTTGGAGTGAGTGGCTATTGAGTTGGATTGCCGTTGCCTCTTGCTCGGTGTCATCGCCGGGCTTGACCCGGCGATCCATGAGCGAGTGCAACGCGCTAACGTCGTAAGAGCAGCGCTTTGCGGCAACATCGCGTGGACCCCCGGGTCGAGCCCGGGGGTGACGGCCGGAGCAAGTGGTCAAGCCGTCACACCAGGCAATGAAAAGGCTGCCATCAAGGGAGGCTCGACATGCAACGCACCACAGCGCCATTCCGCGCCGACCACGTCGGCAGCCTGCTCCGCACCGCACCGCTGAAAGAGGCGCGCGCCAAGCACGCCAAACGCGAGATGACCGACGCGCAGCTCACAGACATTGAGAATCGCGAGATCGACAAGATCGTCCGCAAGCAGGAAGAGGTCGGCCTGAAGGTCGCGACCGACGGTGAGTTTCGCCGCTCCTGGTGGCAGTTCGACTTCTACAAAGGCCTCGACGGCGTCGAGCTGTACACGGTCGATAAGGGCATCCAGTTCGCCGGCGTCACCACCAAGGCGGAGAGCGTGCGGGTGACCGGCAAGGTCGGCTTCTCCAGTCATCCGCATGTCGAGCATTTCAAGTATCTGAAGGCGCGCTCCAAGGTGACGCCGAAGATGACGATCCCCGCGCCGAGCACGCTGCACTTCCGCCAGGGCCGCGGCTCGATCGACAAGAAGGTGTATCCGGAGCTCGACGCCTATTTCGACGACGTCGGCAAGGCCTACCAGAAGGCGATCCGCGCCTTTTACGACGCCGGTTGCCGCTATCTGCAGATGGACGACACCGCCTGGTCGATGATCTGCGATCCGAAGGAGCGCGAGCATTCGCGCAGCCGCGGCGACGATCCGGACTCGCTGCCGGCGAAATACGCCGCGATGACCAACAAGGCGCTGGAGGGCAAGCCCGCCGACATGGTGATCTCGCTGCACTCCTGCCGCGGCAACTTCCGCTCCACCTTCATCGCCAGCGGCGGCTACGAGTTCGTCGCCGAGAAGCTGCTCGGCGAAGTGAACCTCGACGGCTATTTCCTGGAATACGACACCGAGCGCGCCGGCGGCTTCGAGCCGCTGCGCTTTGTTCCCAAGGGCAAGAAGACCGTGGTGCTCGGGCTCATGACGTCGAAAAGCGGCAAGCTCGAAAGCAAGGACTCGATCAAGCGGCGGATCGACGAGGCGACCAAATACGTCGCGCTCGACCAGCTCTGCCTCTCGCCGCAATGCGGCTTCGCCTCGACCGAGGAGGGCAATGTGCTGGCCGAGGATGAGCAATGGGCCAAGCTGCGGATGATCGTGGAACTGGCCGAAGAGGTCTGGGGCAAGTGAGTACGATATGTTTGGTGCGCGAGCGCATACTCCGCTGTCATCGCCGGGCTTGACCCGGCGATCCATGAGCCGGAGTGGCGCACGCAGAACGTAAGAACGACGCCTGTTGCGATATAGTATGGACCCCCGGTCAAGCCCGGGGGGTCACGACCTGAGTGATTGGATAGAGTAGTGGCAATGCAAAGAGCTAAACCGCCGTTCCGCGCCGATCATGTCGGCAGCCTTCTTCGTTCTGCCGCGCTGAAGGATGCTCGCGCCAAGCGCGAGGCGAATGAGATCACCGACGAGCAATTGAAGGCGGTCGAGGACCGCGAGATCGACGCGATCATCAGGAAGCAGGAGCAGGCCGGGCTCAAGTCCATCACCGACGGCGAGTACCGCCGGGCATTCTGGAATTACGACTTCCTAGGCTTGCTGCCCGGCGTCGAGGCCTATCTCGGCGAGCGCAAGATTAAGTTCCAGGGCAAGCAGCCCAAGCCGATGATGCTGCGCGTCATCGGCAAGCTCGGGGCCTTCAACGGCCATCCGATGATCGATCATTTCAAGTTCGTGCAGTCGCGCACCCGGCAGACCGCGAAGATGACGATCCCGTCGCCGTCGTCGCTGCACTTTCGTTACGGCCGCTCGGCGGTGCCAGCGACGATCTATCCGGACATGGCGGAGTTCTACAATGATCTCGGCCAGAGCTATCGCAAGGCGGTGCGCGGTTTCGCTGACGCCGGCTGCCGCTACATCCAGCTCGACGAGGTGAACTTCACGTATCTGTGCGATCCGGCGCTGCGCAAGCAGGTGAGCGAGCGCGGCGACGATCCTTCGACGCTCCCGCACATCTATGCCAAGGTGATCAACGCGGCGATCTCCGACGTGCCGGCCGACATGATGACTGCGATGCATCTGTGCCGCGGCAACTTCCAGTCGACGTTCGTGGCCTCGGGCGGCTACGAGCCGGTCGCCGAGATCCTGTTCAACGAGATCAACATCCAGGCTTATTTCATGGAATATGACTCGGACCGCGCCGGCGGTTTCGAGCCGCTGCGCTTCGTGCCGAAGCATAAGCTCGTGGTGCTGGGGCTGGTCACCTCCAAGTCGGGCCAGCTCGAATCGAAGGACGCGCTGAAGCGCCGCATAGACGAGGCGACGAAATACATCGGGCTCGATCAGCTCTGCCTGTCGCCGCAATGCGGCTTCGCCTCGACCGAGGAAGGCAACATCCTCGCGGAAGACGAGCAATGGGCGAAGCTCAAGATGATCGTTGAGCTCTCGGAAGAAGTCTGGGGCAAGTGAACAAGTCAATTGGGACAAGTGAATCAAGTGAGTGAAATGCAACGTACAAAAGCACCCTTCCGCGCCGACCAGGTCGGCAGTCTCCTCCGCTCCGCGGCGCTGAAGGACGCGCGCGCCAAGCGTGCGTCGGGCGAAATCACGGCCGAGCAATTGAAGCCGATCGAAGATCGCGAGATCGAGCTCCTGATCAAGAAGCAGGAACAGGTCGGGCTCAAGTCGATTACCGACGGCGAGAACCGCCGCAAGTCCTGGCAGACCGACTTCGTCTCGGCGCTGCCCGGCATCGAGACCGTGTCGCATCAGCGCAAGGTCAACTTCCAGGGCGGCGTGCAGCCGCAGCAGGTGCTCACCCGCGTCGTGAAGAAGCTCGGCGACTTTTCCGGCCATCCGATGATCGAGCACTTCAAGTTCTTGAAGGCTCACACCCGCGAGACGCCGAAGATGACGATCCCGTCGCCGTCGGCGGTGCATTTCCGCGACGGCCGCGACGCGGTGCCGGCCTCGGTCTATCCCAACATGGACGACTTCTACCGCGATCTCGGCGAGACCTACCGCAAGACCGTGAATGCCTTCGCGGCTGCGGGCTGCCGCTATCTGCAGCTCGACGAGGTGAACTTCACCTATCTCTGTGATCCAAAGCTGATCCAGCAGGTCAAGGACCGCGGAGAGGACCCGGCGGCGCTGGCCGCGGCCTATGCCGGCATGATCAATGCCGCGATCTCGGACATCCCGGCCGACATGGCCATCACCATGCATCTGTGCCGCGGCAACTTCCGCTCCACCTTCATTGCCTCGGGCGGCTACGAGCCGGTGGCGGAGCTCCTGTTCAACACCATCAACGTGCACGGCTACTTCATGGAGTACGACAGCGAGCGCGCCGGCGGCTTCGAGCCGCTGCGCTTCGTGCCGAAGGGCAAGCAGGTGGTGCTCGGCCTCGTCACCTCGAAGACCGGCCAGCTCGAATCCCGGGATGCGATCAAACGCCGCATCGAGCAGGCCGCGAAGTTCATGCCGCTCGATCAGATCTGCCTGTCGCCACAATGCGGCTTCGCGTCGAGCGAGGAAGGCAATATCATCGCCGAGGACGAGCAATGGGCGAAGCTCCGCATGGTGGTGGAGATCGCCGACGAGATCTGGGGCCGCTAGGCCCCGGACGAAAAACACAAGGGAGGAAACCATGAGTGGACTGCTCAACTGGCGGCGTCTCGCGCGCAGCATCGCCTGCGGTGCCGCGGCCGTCGCGATGTCGGCGGCCGCCGCACTTGCCCAGAGCGGCGAGCCGATCAAGATCGGCTTCAGCATGTCGCTGACCGGCCCGCTTGCCGCCAACGGCAAGATGTCGCTGGTCGCGATGAAGATCTGGGAGGAGGATGTCAACGCCGCGGGCGGGCTCATGGGCCGCCCGGTGAAGCTCGTCTATTACGATGATCAGTCGAGCCCGGCGCAGGTGCCCGGCATCTACACCAAGCTCCTCGACGTCGACAAGGTCGACTTCGCGGTCAGCGCCTACGCGTCGACGCAGATCGCGCCGGCGATGCCGATCATGATCCAGAAGAAGCGGCTGTTCATCAGCCTGTTCGGCACCGGCATCAACGACGAGTTCAACTACGACAAGTACTTCTCGATGCTGCCCACGGGGCCGACGCCGAAGCCGACCTACACCAAGGGCTTCTTCGAGATCGCGATGGCGCAGAATCCCAAGCCCGCGTCGGTTGCGATCGCGGCCGCCGACGCCGAGTTCGGCCGCAACGCCTGCGACGGCGCGCGCGAGAACGCCAAGGAGCTGAAGCTCAAGATCACCTACGACCGCACCTATCCGCCGTCGACCACGGACTTCGCGCCGATCGTGCGCGCCATCCAGGCCGGCAATCCGGACCTCGTGGTGATCTGTTCGTACCCGCTCGACTCGGTCGGCATGATCAAGGCGATCAACGAGATCGGCTTCAAGCCGAAGATGATCGGCGGCGCCATGGTCGGCCTGCAGGCGACGGTGTTCAAGACGCAGCTCGGCCCGCTGCTGAACGGCATCGTCAACTACGAGACCTGGATTCCGGTATCGTCGATGCAGTTTCCGGGCTCGATGGAGCTCCTGAAGAAGTATCAGGCGCGGGCCGGCGCCGAGGGCGTCGATCCGCTCGGCTACTACATGCCGGTCTGGGCCTACGCGTATCTCCAGGTGCTGGGCGACTCGATCAAGGCGACCAACAGCCTGAAGGACGACGTCCTCGCCGACCACATCCGCAAGACCACGTTCAAGACCACGGTCGGCGACGTGAAGTTCGGCGCCAAGGGCGAGTGGGACAAGGACCGGATGCTCTACGTGCAGTTCCAGAACATCAAGGGCAACTCGGTCGACGAGTTCAAGGATCTCAAGACCGAGGTGCTGCTCTATCCGCCGCAGTACAAGTCGGGCGATGTGATCTACCCGTTCGAGAAGGCGAAGTAAGTCCCGCCGCTGCGATTTACACGGCTGCAGCGCCACACACCGCTGTCATCGCCGGGCTTGACCCGGCGATCCATGAGCCGGAGCAGCGCGCGCAAGACGTAAGAGCGATGTCTGCCGCGACATCGTATGGACCCCCCGGGTCAAGCCCGGGGGTGACGGCCGGAGTTAATGGAAAGAATTCTGCCCATGAAACCCACCAAGCCGCCGTTCCGCGCCGACCATGTCGGCAGCCTGCTTCGCCCCAAGGCCGTCCATGACGCGCGGGCGAAGCACGCCAAGGGCGAGATCACCGCCGCCGCGCTGAAGAAGGTCGAGGACACCGAGATCGAGCGCGTCATCAAGAAGCAGGAGGACGCAGGCCTTCACGCCATCACCGACGGTGAATTCCGCCGCTCCTGGTGGCATCTTGACTTTCTCTGGGGCCTCGATGGCGTCGAGAAGCACATCATGAACGAGGGTGTGCACTTCGCCGCGGTGAACACGCGCAACGAGGGCGTGAAGGTGACCGGTAAGCTCGGCATGGCCGGGCCGCATCCGATGGTCGATCATTTCAAGTTCGTCGCGGCCCACACCAGGCGCACGCCGAAGATCACCATTCCGGCGCCGTCGGCGATTTACGGCCGGCCGATTGCGACGCCGATCGACAAGACCGCGTATCCGACGATGGATCGTTTCTGGGACGATCTCGGCAACGCCTACAAGAAGGCGGTGCGCGGCTTCGCCGACGCGGGCTGCCGCTATCTGCAGCTCGACGAGGTGTTCATCGCCATGCTGTGCGATCCGAAGTATCGCGACCAGATGGTGAAGCGCGGCGACGATCCCGAAAAGCTCGGCCCGCTCTACGCCAAGCTGATCAACGCCGCGATGTCGGACGTCCCCTCCGACATGACCATCACCATGCATCTGTGCCGCGGCAACTACAAATCGACCTTCATGGGCGCCGGCGGCTATGACGCCGAGGCCGATGTGCTGTTCAACCAGACCAACGTGCACGGCTATTTCATGGAGTACGACAGCGAGCGCGCCGGCGGCTTCGAGCCGCTGCGGCTCCTGCCCAAGGGCAAGATCGTGGTGCTCGGCCTCGTGACGACCAAGACCGGCAAGCTCGAGTCCAAGGACGAGCTGAAGCGCCGGATCGACCAGGCCGCGAAGTTCTGCGACCTTGATCAACTCGCCATCTCCGGCCAGTGCGGTTTCGCCTCAACCGAGGAGGGCAATACGCTCACCGAGGACGAGCAATGGGCGAAGCTGCGCCTGATCGTCGAGGTGGCCGACGAGGTCTGGGGCCGCTGAGCCGGCCCGACTATTACTTTCAAGTGCAAGCAATCGGGGCCCGGGCGCACCAGCCCGGGCTTGACCCGGTGGGCCATCTGTTCGCAATAAAGGGACATCGAAGACAGAAAGCGGACAGAGAAACATGCCCGGGATCGTCCAGGACAAGGTCGCCATCGTCACCGGCGCGGGCCGCGGCATCGGCCGCGCCATCGCGCTTCTGCTGGCCGAGCAAGGCGCCAAGGTCGTCGTCAACGACATCGGCGTGGCGCTGGACGGCTCCGGCAATGACGCCGGCCCGGCCCAGGAGGTCGTCAACGAGATCACCAAGAAGGGCGGGGCGGCCATCGCCTCGACGGTCTCGATCGGCGACCCGGCCAATGCCGACAAGATCGTGGCCTCCACGATCGAGACCTTCGGCCGCGTCGATATCCTGGTGAACAACGCCGGCATCCTGCGCGACAAGATTTTCCATCGCATGAGCTGGTCGGACTGGTCCGACGTCATCATGGTGCACCTGCACGGCTCGTTTTCCATGAGCCGCGCCTGCGCCGAACATTTCCGTGCGCAGAATTCCGGCTCGATGATCCACATGACGTCGACCTCGGGCCTGATCGGCAATTTCGGCCAGGCCAACTACATGGCGGCCAAGATGGGCATCGTCGGCCTGTCGCGCGGCATCGCGCTCGACATGCAGCGCTTCAACGTGCGCTCCAACGCCATCGCGCCGTTCGCCTGGGGCCGCATGATCGGCTCGATCCCGACCGAGACCGACGCCGAGAAGGAGCGCGTGGCGCGGCTGCAGCAGATGACGCCGGAGAAGATCGCGCCTCTGGTGGTTTATCTCGGCTCCGACAAGGCCGCCGGCATCTCCGGGCAGATCTTCTCGGTGCGCAACAACGAGATCTTCCTGTTCAACCAGACCCGGCCGATCCGCTCGATCCACCGCGGCGATGGCTGGACTCCGGAGAAGCTCGACGCGCAGCTGAAGGGCGCGTTCGGGCCGTCGTTCACGCCGCTCGACCGTTCCGCCGAGGTGTTCGCCTGGGACCCGATTTAAGGCACGCTGTCATTCCGGGGCGCCGCGAAGCGGCGAACCCGGAATCCATAACCACGGCTTAATGCGATGTTGTACCGTCCATGCCCATTCGAAATTTTGGGGTTATGGATTCCGGGTTCGCGCCTTTGGCGCGCCCCGGAATGACGCCGGTGTAAAACAATGGCCATCAACTACGACAAGCTGCTCGCGCTGAAGATTCCCGACGCCGAGCACACCTACACCGACAAGGACACGATCCTCTACGCGCTCGGCGTCGGCCTCGGCCAGGATCCGCTCGACCTCAAGCAGCTCGATTTCGTCTACGAGAAGAACCTCAAGGCGCTGCCGACCTTCGCTGCCATGCTCGGCTATCCGGGCTTCTGGGTGCGCGAGCTCGACACCGGCATCGACTGGGTGCGGATCGTCAACGGCGAGCAGAGCGTGACGTTGCATCAGCCGCTCACGGCCACCGGCACGGTGCTCGGCAAGACCCGCGTCACTGAGGTGATCGACAAGGGCCAAGGCAAGGGCGCGCTGGTCTATGCCGAGCGCAAGGTGACCGACAAGGCGACCGGTGCGCTGATCGCGACCGTGACGCAGACCACGTTCTGCCGCGCCGACGGCGGCTTCGGCGGCCCGCCGCGCGAGAGCCCGCCGGTGCATCCGATCCCGGAGCGCAAGCCCGACCTGGTCTGCGATCTCGGCACCCGCCCCGAGCAGGCGACGATCTACCGGCTGTCCGGCGATCGCAATCCGCTGCACATCGATCCGGACATGGCCAAGACCGCGGGCTTCCCGAAGCCGATCCTGCATGGGCTCGGCACCTTCGGCGTGGTCGGCCACGCGCTTCTCAAAAGCGTGTGCGATTACGATCCGGCGCGCGTCGCGTCCTTCGGCGGGCGCTTCTCGGCGCCGGTGTTTCCCGGCGAGACCATCCGCACCGAGATGTGGCGCGATGGCAATGTGGTGAGCTTCCGCGCCTCGGTGCCGGACCGGAACGTCGTGGTCATGAACAACGGCCGAGCCGAGGTGCGGTGATGACCGCAGCTCCGCACGACACAGAGCTGGCGCCGATCCGCGAGGCGGTGCGCGCGCTGTGCGCGGAGTTTCCCGGCGAGTACTGGCGCAAGGTCGACCGTGAGCGCGCCTATCCGACCGAATTCGTCGACGCGCTGACCAAGGCGGGCTTCCTTGCTGCTTTGATTCCCGAAGAGTACGGCGGCTCCGGCCTCACCATGCCGGCTGCGGCTGCGATCATGGAGGAGATCCACGCCTCGGGCTGCAACGGAGCGGCCTGCCACGCCCAGATGTACACCATGGGCACCGTGTTGCGTCACGGCAGCGCCGAGCAGAAGCAGCAGTATCTGCCGGGCATCGCGTCGGGCACGCTCCGGCTGCAGGCCTTCGGCGTCACCGAGCCGACCTCGGGCACCGACACGCTGGCGCTCCGCACCACGGCGGTGAAGGACGGCAACAGCGGCTATGTGGTCAACGGCCAGAAGATCTGGACCTCGCGCGCCGAGCATTCCGACCTGATGCTGCTGCTCGCCCGCACCACGCCACGCGAGCAGGCCAAGTCGCGCACCGACGGGCTCTCCGTGTTCCTGGTCGACATGCGGGCCGTCAAGGGCAAGGGCCTCACCATCCGGCCGATCCGCACCATGATGAACCACGCCACCACCGAGGTGTTCTTCGACAACATGAAGATCCCGGCGGACAGCCTGGTCGGCGAGGAGGGCAAAGGCTTCCGCTACATCCTGGCCGGCATGAACGCCGAGCGGATCCTGATCGCGTCGGAATGCATCGGCGACGCCAAGTGGTTCATCGAGAAGGCGTCGGCCTACGCCAAGGAGCGCGTGCTGTTCAACCGGCCGATCGGCCAGAACCAGGGCGTGCAGTTTCCGATCGCGCGGACCTATATGCAGATGCGTGCCGCCGAGCTGATGGTGCACGAGGCGGCGCGGCTCTATGCGGCCGGCGCGGACTGCGGCGAGCAGGCCAACATGGCGAAGCAGCTTGCCGCCGAGGCCTCCTGGGCCGCGGCCGACATGTGCGTGCAGACCCACGGTGGTTTCGGCTTCGCCGAGGAGTTCGACATCGAGCGCAAGTTCCGCGAGACGCGGCTTTATACGGTGGCGCCGATCTCGACCAACATGGTGCTGTCGTATATCGCCGAGCACGTGCTCGGCCTGCCGCGGTCGTATTGAACATGCCGTTGCCCCTCGAAGGCATTCTCGTCGTGGCGCTGGAGCAGGCCGTGGCCGCGCCGATGTGCTCATGCCGGCTCGCCGACGCCGGGGCGCGCGTCATCAAGATCGAGCGGCCGGAGGGCGATTTCGCCCGCGGCTATGACGCGCTGGCCAACGGCCAGTCGAGCTATTTCGTCTGGCTCAACCGCGGCAAGGAATCCATCGTGATGGATCTCACGAAGGAGGACGACAAGGCGTTGCTCGAAGTCATGCTGGCCAAGGCCGATGTGTTCATCCAGAACCTCAAGCCTGGCTCTGTCGCCAAGCTCGGTTTCGCGGTCGAGCGGCTGCGTCGCGATTATCCGAAGCTCGTCGTCTGCTCGGTGTCGGGCTACGGTGAGACCGGGCCTTACGCGCAGCGCAAGGCCTATGACATGCTGATCCAGGCCGAAGCGGGTGTCGCTTCGGTGACAGGAGGCCCGGAGGCGCCGTCACGGGTCGGCGTGTCGGTCTGCGATATCGCGTCGGGCATGAATGCCTATGAGGCCATTCTCGAGGCGTTGATCGCGCGCGGGCGGACAGGCGAGGGCACGTCGATTTCAGTGTCGATGTTCGACGCCATGGCGGACTGGATGACGGTGCCGCTGCTGCAGCACGAGGGCGGCTCGCCGCCCAAGCGCATCGGCCTCGCGCACACCTCGATCTCGCCCTACGGCGTGTTCAAGACCAAGGACGGCGCCGACATCCTGATCTCGATCCAGAGCGATCGCGAGTGGCGGATTCTGGCCGAGAAGGTGCTGGGCGACAAAGCGCTCGCCGCCGATCCGAACTTCGCCACCAACATCGAGCGGGTGAAGCGCCGCGCCGAAACCGACGGCAAGGTCGCGGCGGCGTTCGGCGCGCTGGATGTCGAAGCGCTGCAGGACAAGCTCGCGGCGGCCGATATCGCGTTCGGGCGGGTGAACGGGCCGGGTGAATTGGCGCATCACCCGCATCTGCGGCGGATCGACGTGGGCTCGCCGAGCGGCGTGCTGCATTATCCGGCGCCCGCCGCGCAGCGCGGGGGCGCACCGCGGCGTTACGGTCCGGTGCCGGGTGTGGGCGAGCACTCGGCCAAGATCAGAGCGGAATTCAAGCGCTAGAACTGATGCGCTGTTCTCACAACCGTCATGGCCGGGCTTGTCCCGGCCATCCACGCCTTACTTTGCGGCCAAGACGTGGATGCCCGGGACAAGCCCGGGCATGACGTGGAGGGAGCGGCGCAAAGCAACGGACATTAGTCCATCGCATGCACTTCCGGCGCAGCGCCCTCTGGCTTCGCCCGCGCCTTGCCGATCAAAAGCACCAGCGGCAACGCGACCAGCGTCAGCACCATCAGAAGCTTGAACGTGTTGTCGTAGGAGATGATCGTCGCCTGCTGGGTGATCATCATATCGAGCAGCGCGCGGCCCTGGTCGGTCGCGGTGCTGAGCATCGAACCCGCCTGCTGCAGCGCATTGTTGAACGGCGTGATGTTCTCGGTCAGCCGGGCATGCATCACCGTCGTGGTGCTGGTCAGGTTCGCGATCACCATCGAGATGCCGACCGAGCTGCCGATGTTGCGCACGAGCGTCAGCATCGACGTGCCGCTGGTGCGCAGGTGCCCGGGCAGCGTGGTGAACGCCACAGTCGACAGCGGCACGAACACCAGCCCTAAGCCCATGCCCTGGATCACGCCGAGGATCACGATGGTTTTCGCCGAGGTGTCGGTGGTGAAGTTGATCATCTCGTAGAGCGTCACGGCCGAGATCGCGAGCCCCACGCCGACCAGCGTCCGCGCCTCGACGAACTTCATCAGCCGGCCGACCAGCATCATCGAGAACAAGGTGCCGACGCCGCGGGCGCCGAGCAGGAACCCCGCCGTCATGATCGGATAGCCGAGCAGGTTCTGCATGAATGGGGTGATCAGCGCCATGACGCCGAACAAGACGACGCCGATCACCGCCATGAAGAGGCAGGCCGCCGCAAAATTGCGGTCCTTGAACAACTCGAAGCGCACGAACGGCTCGTTGGTCGTCAGCGAATGCGCGAAGAAGAAATAGAACCCCGCCGCCGAGATGATGGTCTCGGTGACGATCTCGGCCGAGTCGTACCAGCCGACCTGCTCGCCGCGATCGAGCAGCAGTTGCAGCGATCCGATGCCGATGGCGAGCGAGACGAAGCCGAACCAGTCGAAGCGCATGTGATCCTGCTTCTTGGTTTCGTCCATGAACACCATCAGGCCCAGCACCGTGACGATGCCGACCGGCAGGTTGATCAGGAACACCCAGTGCCAGGAGTATTGATCGGTGAGGAAGCCGCCCAGCGTCGGTCCCATGATCGGGCCGAGCATCACGCCCATGCCCCAGATCGCCATGGCCTGGCCGCGCTGGTCCGGCGGATAGGCGTCGAGCATCACGGATTGCGATAGCGGCACCAATGCTGCGCCGAAGGCGCCCTGCAGCAGCCGTGCCGTCACCATGGCGCTGATGTCCTGCGACATGGCGCAAAGAAGCGAAGCGACCGTGAAGCCCGCGGAGCAGATCACGAACAGGCGCTTCCTTCCGAAGCGGTCCGACATCCAGCCGATCGGTGCCGTCATAATGGCGGAGGCGACGATGTAGGAGGTCAGCACCCAGTTGATCTGGTCGAGCGAGGCGCCGAGGCTGCCCTGCATGTAGGGCAGCGCGACGTTGGCCACCGTCGTGTCGAGCGCCTGCATGATGGTGGCGGTCATCGCACAGACCGTCAGCATCATGCGTCGCGCTGAAGGCGACATGCTGGTGGCGACGCGGATCATGGCTTGGCGGCGCCCGCCGCGTCCGTTGGCTGCTGCTGCTGGTAGCGCACCGCCGCGAGGCGCGGCGTCGCATCAGACGACTTGGTGTCGATATCGACCGTGACGCTCATGCCGGCGCGCAGTCCCTGCAGCGCAGGATCGCGGTCGAGCTGGATGCGCACCGGAACGCGCTGCACCACCTTGACCCAGTTGCCGCTGGCGTTCTGCGCCGGGAGGATCGAGAACTGCGAACCGGTGCCAGGGGCCACCGCGATCACGGTGCCCCAGAAGGTGCGGTCCGGGAACGTGTCGACGATCACCTGGGCGCGCTGGCCGATCTTGAGATTGGTGATGTCGGTTTCCTTCGGGTTGGCGTCGACCCAGGGCGCGGCGTCGTCGATCACCGAGAACACCGGCGTGCTGGCCATGACGAAGCGGCCGAGCTGGATGTTGTCGACTTGCGTGGCGGTGCCGTCGATCGGCGCGCGCAGCATGGTGTGGTCGAGATCGCGCTTGGCCTGATCGAGTGCGGCCTGGGCCTGCTGGTAGGCCGGGAATTGCTCGAGCGGCAGCTCCGGATTGCCGAGCAATTGGTTGAGCGTGGTGTTGCGCTGTTGGATCGCGAGCTGCGATTGCAGCTGCGCGGTCACCAGCGCCGACAGGGCGGTGTCGAGATCGGCCTGCGAGCCCGCGTTGGTCTTGGCAAGCTGCGTCTTGCGGTCGACGTCGCGTTGCTTGAGTGCGACGGCCTGGGTCGAGAGGTCGACGAGCTGATTGAGTGATTTCACGTTGACCAGCAGGTTGGCGTGGTCGGCACGGACGCTGTCGAGCTTGGCCTGCGCCTGTGTCAGCGCCAGCCGAAACGGCTGCGGATCGATCTCGAACAGCTCGTCGCCGGACTTCACGTGCTGGCCTTCGCGGACCATCACGCGAAGGACCTTGCCGGAGATGTCCGGGGTGATCAGCACCTTCTGCGCGCCCACCTGGGCGTTGTCGGTCGAGATGTAGCGGCCCGAGCCGAGATAGACGAACGCGCCGATCGCGACCGCGATCAGCGGCACCGCGACCAGCAGAATGGTGCGCAGGCGCTTGCGCGAGAATTTCTGGCCCGGCGTCTTGGCGGCGTCGGGTTTCGCATCGGCCGTTGCCGGCGCTTCGGTCACGACCTTGAGAGTAGGCTCAGCCATATTTCTTCACGTCTTTGTTCGTGTCTTGCGGGTTCTTCCCCGCGATTGCGTTCTTCAGATTTTCGCGGGCGATGCCGAGCTGCGAGAGCACGACGTCCATCCCCTGCGGATCGGTCCCGGCCAGGATCTCGTCGGCCAGCACTTCGACCTCGGCGGAAATCTTTTCGATCAGCGGTCGCGCCGCGGGCGTCAGGTAGAGGAGCTTGGCCCGCCGGTCGGCCGGATCGGGCCGGCGCTCGATCAGGCCGCTGTCGCAGAGCCGGTCGACCAGCCGGGTCAGCGTGATCGGCTGGATTTCCAGGAAGTCGGCGAGGTCGGACTGATTGGCTCCCTCGTGCCGCTCGAGCTTCAGCAGGACGGCCCATTGAGCGCGGGTCATGCCGAACTGGCGGGCTTTCTGGTCCGCGTAGGTCCGCAGCAGGCGGCCTACGTCGCTGATCAGAAAGAGGATTTCTCGGTTTTTGCTGCGTTGCGTCATGATATGTAACGATAAGATAAGCTAGCTTATTATTTCTGCAAGCGCGCGGGAGAAAGGCAGCCATGGCGCGAAGCTTTGGTGCTTGGGCCTCCCGGATGACGGCCGCGCCGCGGTCGGGCACTCTGCGCCGCGACGCGGCGTTGTCAGGCGCGCGCAAGAGCAATTTTTGGGAGGAAGTTGGAATGGAGATCGGATTCATCGGCCTTGGCAACATGGGCGGCCCGATGAGCCGGCGCCTCGTCGAGGCTGGCCACAAGCTCACGGTGTTCGACGCCCGCAAGGAGGCGATGGCCAAGCTTGTGGCGCTCGGCGCGCAGGCGGCGTCTTCGCCCGCCGACGTGGCAAGCCGGGTCGAGACCGTTATGACGAGCCTGCCGTCGCTCGACATCGGCATGAAGGTCGTCAACGGCGAGAACGGGCTGACGCGCGGCAACCGCGTGCGCCGCTATATCGATCTCTCCACCACCGGCTCGCGCGCCGCGGTGAAGACCGCCGAGATTCTCAAAGCCCGCAACATCGTGCAGATCGATTGCCCGGTGAGCGGCGGCGTGGCCGGCGCCGAGAAGGGCACGCTGGCCGTGATGGTGTCCGGCCCGAAGGACGAGGTCGAGCAGGTGCAGCCTGCGCTCGAGGTGTTCGGCAAGGTGTTCTACTGCGGCGACAAGCCCGGCATGGCGCAGAGCATGAAGCTCGCCAACAATTTCCTGTCGGCGACCGGCATGGCGGCGAGCTCGGAGGCGATCGCGATGGGCGTGAAAGCCGGTCTCGATCCGAGCCTGATGTGCGACGTGATCAACGCCGGCAGCGGCATGAACACCGCGACCACGCAGAAGTTTCCGCGCTCGGTGCTGCCCGGCACCTTCGACTACGGCTTCGGCATGGCGCTGATGGTGAAGGACGTGCGGCTGTTCCTGGCCGAGGCCGAGGACTACGGCATCCCGGTGGAGGTGGCGAAAGCCGTCGGCAGCCTGTGGGAGGCGGCCATGAAGGAGCACGGCGAGCAGTCGGACTTCACGGAGCTTGCGAAGACCGTCGAGACGCGCGCCGGCGTCAAAATGCGGGCAGCGAAGAAGTAGCAAGTGAACGCGGCGGTGGTTGCTGTGGTTGCTTGAGCCACCGCCAGCGCCACAGCGTCCCCTCCCCCGCCTGCGGGGGAGGGCTAGGGAGGGGGCCGACGCATGCACCGCCGTTGATTGCGCCCCCCCTCCCCAACCCTCCCCCGCAAGCGGGGGAGGGAGCGCAGTCTTCGCGGGGTGAGGATCGGATTCAATTCGAAGCAACAGAAAGCAAAATCATGAGCGACGACATCTGGGAGGTTTTCGCCGTCCGCTACGCCGAGCATCAGCGCAAGGCCGCGGACAACTACATCGGCGGCGATCCGCACGATGTGCTGCAGCCGCTCGACTACTTCGTCTGGGTGATCCGCAACGACAAGCGCACATTCATCGTCGACACCGGCTTCGACCAACCGGTCGGATCGAAGCGCGGCCGTACCATCGTGACGCCGGTCGGCGAGGCACTGAAACGCTTCGGCGTCGATCCCGACAAGGTCGAGGACGTCATCATCAGCCACATGCACTACGACCACTGCGGCAATGTCGACCTGTTCCCGCGCGCCCGCTACCACGTGCAGGACAAGGAGATGATTTACTGCACCGGCCGCTGCATGTGCCACAAGCAGCTCCGCTTCTCGTATGAAGAAGACTACGTGGTGTCGATGGTGCGCAAGCTGTTCGCCGGCCGCATCACGTTCCATGACGGCACGAGCGAGCTTGCGCCCGGCATCACGCTGCATCACATCGGCGGCCATGCCATGGGCCTGCAGAGCATCCGGGTGAAGACGAAACGCGGCTGGGTGATGCTCGCGGCCGACGCGGTGCATCTCTATCCGCATCTCGACGAGGGCCGGGTCTTCCCGACCACCTACAATCTCGGCGAGGTGCTGGAGGGCTACAACACGCTGAAGCGGCTCGCCTCCTCGCGCGATCACATCGTGCCGGGGCATGATCCGGCGGTGATGAAGCTGTATCCGGCAGCATCATCGGCGCTGGCGGGCCTGGTCGTGCGTTTGGATGTTGATCCGAAGATTTAGCTCCTGGGCAATACTCTTTCCGTGGCGGCCCCATGGTTCGAGACGCGTTGCTTCGCAACACTCCTCACCATGAGGCCGGGGGAGAGTGGCGCGCCGCGCAGGCCTTACCGCGGCTACTTCGTCAGCCGGTCGATGCCCGCCGGCATCTCCACTTCATGCTCGGCGCGCATCTGCTCGCGCAGATCGATGGTGCTGCGCACGCCGATATCATCGAAGTGCTGGTCGAGAAACCGCCGTCCGGCGCGTTGCCCGGCGCGATGCAGCATCTCGAAGAAATCGAAATCGGTGTTGAGCCGGCTCGATGCCGACAGCTTTCGCCCGATGAAGCCGAGATCGACCCGGTGCACATTGATGCGGCGATACTCGCCCGGGCCCATGCCGCGCTTCAGCGCGCCCTCGTCGATCAGCCGCCGCACGAACTCGATCGCGCGGTATTCCGCGATCAGCGAGGCGTTGAACGTGATCTCGTTGACGCGGTTCATGATCTCCTGTGCCGAATGCGGCTCTCCCACGCGCACCACAGGATTGATCTGCACCACCAGCACGTCCTCGGTCTCGGTGGTGCGGAAGAACGGATAGATCGGCGGATTGGCGGTGTAGCCGCCGTCCCAGTAGGGTTCGCCGTCGATCTCCACGGCGCGGAACACGAAAGGCAGCGCCGCCGATGCCATCACGGCCTCGGCGTTGATCTTCTCGCGCGGGAACACGCGCAGGCGCCCGGTGTGCACATTGGTGGCCGCGATGAAAAGCGGGATGCCGCTCCCACGCACCGCGTCGAAATCCACGAAGCGGACGATCAGATCGTTCAACGGATTGATGTTCAGCGGATTGAGGTCGTAGGGCGACAGCATCCGCGACATGGCGTCGAACCACGGTTGGAACGGCGTCACGGCGATCGGGATCAGCGAGAACAGCCGCTCCGAGATGGCGCGGTTGAGCTTCGACATGTCGCCGTCGCGGCTCGCCGCGCGCCAGAAATCGGCGAGGCGCTTCTTCGCCTCCTCGCGGCCGCCGCGGACAAGCCCGTCGGCGACCATGATGGCGTTGACGGCGCCGGCGGAGGTGCCGGACATGCCCTCGATCTCGATGCGTTCGTCGTTCAACAGCTCGTCGAGCACACCCCAGGTGAAGGCGCCGTGGGCGCCGCCGCCTTGCAGCGCGAGATTGATTTTCTTCTTGCCGCCGTCTGCCTTCGGCGACTTTTTCGATGCGCTGGGTCGGCGGAGCGCCCGGCTGAGCAATCCCATTATTCGGCGGTCCACCCGCCGTCGATGGGGAGGTTGGCGCCGGTGATCGAGGCCGCGGCATCGCTGGTCAGATAGAGCGCCAGCGCCGCGACCTGCTCGACCGTGACGAACTCCTTGGTCGGTTGCGCCGCGAGCAGCACGTCACGCTTGACCTGCTCCTCGGTCATGTTGCGCGCCTTCATGGTGTCGGGGATCTGCTTCGCCACCAGCGGCGTCCAGACATAGCCCGGCGAGATGCAGTTGCAGGTGATGCCGAAGGTCGCGGTCTCCAGCGCCACCGTCTTGGTGAGGCCCGCGATGCCGTGCTTCGCCGACACGTAGGCGGCCTTGAACGGCGAGGCGACCAGCGAGTGCGCCGACGCGGTCTGGATGATGCGGCCCCACTTGCGCGCCTTCATGCCGGGCACCGCGGCGCGGATGGTGTGGAACGCGGAGGTGAGATTGATGGCGATGATGGCGTCCCATTTCTCGATCGGGAATTCCTCGATCGGCGCGACGTGCTGGATGCCGGCGTTGTTGACCAGCACATCGCAGGAGCCGAGCTGCGTTTCCGCGAGCTTGATCATCGCGGCGATCTCGGCCGGCTTGGTCATGTCGGCCGGGGAGTACAGCGCTTTGACGCCGAAGTCCTTTTCGATGCCCGAGCGCTCTTTCTCGATATCGGCCGCAGGGCCGAAACCGTTGATCACGACATTGGCGCCATCCTTGGCGAAGGCGCGGGCGATGCCCAGACCGATCCCCGACGTGGAGCCGGTCACGACTGCGTTTTTCCCTTTAAGCATTTGTCAGACCTTATGAAAATTGAGTTGCGGCCGCCCCCTGTGGCGGTTCCGAAGAAAGTGCAGGAGGAAGGTGGCCATTCAATTGTTGCAATGCAATAACAAAATCGCGCGCATGGCACCGGTGCGGCGGCTTATTTCGCGCGTTGCGGGTGCAGAGGTTACACTTCGGAGCGGCGATTCCGGCCGCCGGACCCTATCTCAACGGCATGTCGCAACCGGTTTTTCACGCACCCGATCACGATCACGAGCGCTGCACCGCGGATGCGCTCGCGCACGCCGAGGCGCTGTGCGCGCAACGTTCGCAGCGGCTGACGCCGATCCGCCGCCAGGTGTTGGAAGTGCTGCTCGGCAGCCACAAGCCGCTCGGCGCCTACGAGATCATGGATCGTGCGGCGGCGGGCGGCGGCCGTCCCGCGCCGATCACGATCTATCGCGCGCTGGATTTTCTCCGCGACAACGGCCTCGTGCATCGCATCGAGAGCCGCAACGCCTTCGTCGCCTGCGTCAATAATCACGCGCTGGGCGATCTCGTGGTGTTCCTGATCTGCGAGCATTGCGGCGCCGTGGGCGAAGCGCCGTCGGCCGCGATGGCCGACGAGCTCAGGAGCGCGGCGCGCGCCGCGGGCTTCGTGCCGAAGGCGCCGGTGATCGAGATCTCTGGTGTCTGCGCGCATTGCCAGCAGCACGAACACGCCGGCTGATGACCGCAGCACCTGCCAGCCACACGCGGCCGCTCGATGCCGCCAGCATGGTGCTGGTGGTGTTCATCTGCCTGACCTGGGGCTTCAATCAGCCGTCGGTAAAGCTTGCGATCCACGACATCCCGCCGCTCACCCAATGCGCGATCCGCTCGGTGCTCGCGATCATCGTCGTGCTGGCGCTCATGCGGATGCGCGGCCTGCCGGTGTGGACCCGCGACGGCACGCTCACCGCAGGCCTCGTCGCAGGCGCGCTGTTCGGCGTCGAGTTCCTGCTGATCTATCGGGGCTTGCTGTTCACCACCGCGTCGCGCGCGTCGCTGTTCATCTATCTCGCGCCGTTCTTCGTGGTGCTGGGCGCGCGCATCTTCCTGCCCGCCGACCGCTTCAGCCCGCTGCAATGGGCGGGGCTGGTGCTGGCCTTCATCGGCATGATGGTGGCCTTTGGAGTTCCTGCGCCGCCGTCCTCGCCCTATCAGCTCCTCGGCGACCTGATGATGGCGGCGGCCGCACTGTCCTGGGCCGTCACCACGCTGGTGATCAAGGTCAGCGCGCTGTCGCGTGTCTCGGCCGAGAAGACGCTGCTCTATCAGCTCGCGGTCAGCATCCCGATCCTGGCGGGCGGCGCCTTGGTCTTCGGCGAGCGGATCGCAGCCTTCCCATCCGGCCTCGCCATCGGCGCGCTGACCTATCAGGTCATCGTGGTCGGGTTCACCTACAGCGCCTGGTTCGCCCTGATCGTGAAGTTCTCGGCCAGCCGGCTGTCGGCGTTTACCTTTCTGACCCCGCTGTTCGGGGTGGCGGCCGGCCATTTTGTGCTGGGGGAGCCCCTGACCCCGGCTTTTGCCCTGGCCGTGGCCCTGGTGGCCGGGGGTCTGATACTCGTCAACCGGCCCCGATAGGGCTATATCTCCGGCGAGCCTGACCCCGAAAAGTGGGCATCGGTTTTCGGAAAAGGGTCAGGCTCAAAAAGGGTTTGGAGAGAGTTCCAATGCAGGACGTCGGAATGCAAGCGAGGCGCCAGTCGGTGCCGGTTCAGGTCGGCAATGTGCAGGTCGGCGGCGGCGCCCCGATCGTGGTGCAGTCGATGACCAACACCGACACCGCGGACGTGGATTCCACCGTCCGGCAGGTCGCAGCCCTGGCCAACGCCGGTTCCGAGATCGTCCGCATCACGGTCGACCGGGACGAGGCCGCGGCCGCGGTTCCCAAGATCAAGGAGCGCCTGCTCAAGATCGGCTGCGAGGTTCCGATCGTCGGCGACTTCCACTACATCGGCCACAAGCTCCTCGCCGACCATCCGGGCTGTGCCGAGGCGCTCGACAAGTACCGCATCAATCCCGGCAACGTCGGCTTCAAGGACAAGAAGGACAAGCAGTTCTCCGCCATCGTCGAGATGGCGATCAAGCACAACAAGCCGGTGCGCATCGGCGCCAACTGGGGCTCGCTCGATCAGGAGCTGCTCACCCACCTGATGGACGAGAATTCCAAGACCAACCAGCCGAAGGAGGCCCGCGAGATCACCCGCGAGGCGATGATCCAGTCGGCGCTCCTTTCGGCCGCGCGCGCCGAGGAGATCGGCCTGCCGCGCAACAAGATCATCCTGTCGGCGAAGGTCTCGTCGGTGCAGGACCTGGTGCTGGTCTATGCCGATCTCGCCAAGCGCTCGGACTACGCCATTCATCTCGGCCTCACCGAAGCCGGCATGGGCTCGAAGGGCATCGTCGCGTCATCGGCTGCGCTCGGCATTCTGCTGCAGCAGGGCATCGGCGACACCATCCGCGTGTCGCTCACGCCCGAGCCCGGCGGCGACCGCACGCTCGAGGTGAAGGTCGGTCAGGAGATCCTGCAGACCATGGGCTTCCGCACCTTCGTGCCGCTGGTCGCGGCGTGCCCGGGCTGCGGCCGCACCACCTCGACCACGTTCCAGGAGCTCGCCGGCTCGATCCAGTCGTTCATCCGCGACTCGATGCCGGAGTGGAAGAAGAAGTATCCGGGCGTCGAGGCGCTCAACGTCGCGGTGATGGGCTGCATCGTCAACGGCCCGGGCGAGAGCAAGCACGCCGACATCGGCATCTCGCTCCCCGGCACCGGCGAAGCGCCGGCCGCGCCGGTGTTCATCGACGGTAAGAAGGCCGTGACCTTGCGCGGCCCGACCGTGTCGCAGGACTTCCAGAAGCTCGTGATCGACTACATCGACCGCCGCTATGGCGTCGGCGGCGCGGGACGCACCGCGGCGGAGTAGCCGACCGGGGTCGGTCCGATGCGCCGGTTATCGTCTCGGACCACGTTTTGGTACAAGCGGGTGTTTCCCGTCATCTGGTTCGGGTTTCTTGCAGTATTTGTCACTGTCTCGATCTTTGGTTCTTCGACCAAAGCAGGCGCGGCGGCATCGCCGGACCTTCTATTTCTGATCGTGCCGGTGGCCATGGCCGCCTTCGGCTACTTCTTCATGAAGAATTACGTTTTCGATCTCGTCGATGAGGCATTTGACGCCGGCGACGCCCTCCTGGTGAAGAATGGCGGCCGCGAGGATCGGATTGCGTTGTCGGATATCCAGAACGTGAACTACACGCCGATGCTGAGTCCGCCTCGCGTTACGGTGTCTTTGCGAAAGCCCAGCGTCTTTGGAGACAAAGTCTCGTTTTGCGCTCCGATTCAGCTCATTCCCCTTTCGAACCATCCGATCATCGACGAATGGATCAAGCATGTCGATGCCGTTCGCGAAGCCCGCTGGCGCTCGATGCAGAGCCAGGCGCGCGGGAGCTCGTAAGATGGGTTGAGCGGAGCGAAACCCATCGAGGATGCATGTTGGGTTTCGCTCCGCTCAACCCAACCTACGAAACCTAACCCCAAACTTCTTTGGCCACCTCCGCCACCAGATCGAGCTTGCGCCGCTGCTCGTCGGGCGTCAGCGCATTGCCCTTGATCGTGCTGGCAAAGCCGCACTGCGGGCTCAACGCGAGCTGAGCGAGCGGCGCGATGCGGGCCGCTTCCTCGATGCGGCGCTTGATCTCGTCGCGGGATTCGATCTTGCCCTTCTTGGTCGTGACCAGGCCCAGCACCGCGGTCTTGTTCTTGCCGAGATATTTCAGCGGCGCGAAGCTGCCGGCCCGTGGGCTGTCGTATTCGAGAAACAGCGCGTCGACGTCGATGGCGCCGAAGGCCAGCTCCGCCACCGGATCGTAGCCGCCTTCCGCGGCCCAGCTGCTTTCGTGGTTGCCGCGGCACATGTGCATGCCGACGACCATGTCGTCCGGCACGTCGCGCAGGCAATCGTTCAGCAGCGCGACGTATTTCGACGGCAGCGCATCCGGGTCGTCGCCGCGTTTCACCACGCCGTCGCGCATCTGCGGATCGCACAGGTACGGCAGGTTGGTCTCGTCGATCTGCACATAGCGGCAGCCGGCCTGATAGAGCGCCGCGATCTCCTCGCGATAGACGCGCGCCAGATCGGCGAAGAATTCCGCCAGGTCCGGATAGGCGGTCTGGTCGATCGCCGCGCGGCCGCCGCGAAAATGCAGGATCGTCGGCGAGGGGATCGGCTGCTTGGCGACGAGGCCTGCTTTGTCGGCGATGGGCTTGAGCGCCGCGAAATGGTGGACCGCGAGCGGCGCAACGCGCTTCAGCTTGCCTTTGACGACCACGCGCGGCGGCGCGAATTCAATGTCGCCGGCCTCGTTGTGAAATCGCGTCGGCAGCGAACCCTCGAAGCCCACGCCGTCGATGCGCTCGATGAAATCCATGAACCAGTGCCGGCGGCGGAATTCGCCGTCGGTGCACACCTTGAGGCCGGCGTCGCGCTGCAGCGCCACCGCGTCCTCGACGGCGCGCGTCTCGACCGCCCACAATTCATCGGCGCCGATGCGGCCCTGCGAACGGCCGCTGCGGGCCTCGTGGATGGCGGCCGGGCGCAGCAGGCTGCCGACGACCTCGGCTTTGAACGGAGGGAGTGCGGATGGGGTCATGGGGTTGCCTCGCCAGAGACGGAATTTCTTATTATTTCAAAGACTTATTGTTGGTTTCAATGTAGCCCGGGCCCGCCGGAGACGCAACCGATTGTGTGCTGCCGGCCTCACCCCGCGGAAATTGGAGCGGGTCGTCGGGATTTTGCCGTGACACCCGACCGTGATGCCGTAATCTTCGCGAAGCATCACGGGCTGACGGGGGTTGGCATTGCGCTACTGGGGCGGCTTGAGCGGGCTTTGTGCGGCGCTGGCGCTATCGGGCTGCGTCACGCAGAACACCCAGCATCAGACCACGACCTTCCTCGACTCCTACGCCCAGGCCACGCCGACGCTGGCCTCGTTCCGGGAGTGCCACGGCTTCGCCTGCAGCTCGAGCTCGACGGTCTCACTCACCCAGCAGGAGTGGTCGAAGGTCGTCGCGGTGCTGCGGCCACAGGCCAAGGACGCCAAGGCCGAGCGGCGCAAGATTTCGATCGCCGTCGCCACCATGCGCATGCTGGTCGGCGCCAAGACCGGCACCGCGGTCCATCAATGGACCCACAAGGACCGCGACATCATTCCGAACATGAGCGACCCGACGCAGCTCGACTGCATCGACGAGTCGGTCAACACCTGGACCTACATGACCATGATGGAACGCGGCGGCCTGTTCCGCTTCCATGAGGTCGCCAAGCTCTCCAACGCCGGCACGCTGACCACGCCGCGCAACACCGCGGTGCTGAAGGAGAAGAACGGCGACTACTACGCCATCGATCCGAGCGTCGTCGATGCCGGCGTGCCGCCGCCGGTCATTCCGCTGCAGAGCTGGATGACCGAATGGCCGCCGGACCTCAGCAAGAGTGACACGCCGAAGACCAAGGTGAATGTCGGCGGTGTGCGTAGCGCTTCGGTGGAGAGCGGCAAGACCGCAGAGGCGAAGCCTGCGGAAGCCTCGCCCCGCCAGCCGGCGGTCGTGGCGAGCCGCGATCCGGCGGCGGAATAGCGGCGCGCTACAAGCTCCCGGATTTGCGCTAAGATCAGGCCGTTCTCGCCCGGGAGAATGACCATGAGCTCGCTCAGCAGCAAGGACGGCCCGCGCTATCGCCACGCCTCCGACGAGGCCGCGCCCTACGAGACCATCGGCGTCGACAAGCTCACGCCGATCATCGGCGCCGAGATCAGCGGCGTCGATCTGGCCAAGCCCCTGTCGAACCGCGAGCGCGACGAGATCCACCGCGCGCTCGCCGAGAACCTCGTGATCTTCTTCCGCGGCCAGCCCATCACGCCGCAGCAGCATCTCGCCTTCGGCCGGCTGTTCGGCGAATTGCACGTCCATCCCGCCGCGCCGCACGAGCCCGGCGAGCCGGCGCTGATGAAGATCTACGCCGACAAGAACTCGCCGCGCGCCAACGGCGAGGGCTGGCACACCGACGTGTCCTGCGACCTCGAGCCGCCGATGGGCTCGATCCTCCACATCAGGGAATGCCCGCCGCATGGCGGCGACACGCTGTTCGCCAGCATGTATGCGGCCTATGAGGCGCTGTCGGACCGGATGAAAACCTATCTCGCGGGCCTCACCGCGCTGCATGACGGCGAGCCGGTCTATCGCGGGCTCTATGCGAACGCCGGCGTTGCCGACAAGCCGGTCTATCCGTCGGCCGAGCATCCGATCGTCCGCACCCATCCGGTGACCGGCAAGAAGGCGCTCTACGTCAACCGCGGCTTCACCCACCACATCGTCGGCATCCCGCGCGACGAGAGCGACGCGATCCTCGCCTATCTCTACCAGCACGCCGAGAACCCGCTGTTCCAGTGCCGCTTCCGCTGGACCGAGAACGCCATCGCGTTCTGGGACAACCGCTGCACCCAGCACCGCGCGATGTGGGACTACTGGCCGCACACGCGGTCGGGCACGCGCGTCACCGTGAAGGGCGAGCGGCCGGTGTGACGGCGGAGCGTGAAATGTGGGGGCGGGCCGTGACGTCGAATACCTCGTTGGATATCAAAATTGACGGTTCGCCCTGGAAGCTTTTCAAGCTGAGTGGCGGCAGCGTGCTGATGGCGGCGATGTGCGCCGCGGCTGCGATTCCCCTGTATCCCAATTTTCATCCCGGCATCTTTTTGCAAGTCCTCATGTATTTTGGCGCGGCTTTTTTTCTGCTGTGTGCCGTGATCTGGACGCGGCGGTTCACAATGGCGAACCGGCCCGTACTGACGGTTGCCCCGGAGGGCATCCGCGACATCCGCATCGCGGCTGAGCTGATCCCATGGAGTGCCGTTCAGTCGATCGGGACATGGGAGATGTACGGGCAGAGGATCATGGTGCTGTCGATCGATCCTGCGGTCGAACGACAGCTCACGCTGACCTTCATGGCGCGGTGGACACGCGGTCCCAACCGGTTGCTGGGCGCTGACGGCCTGTGCATCGTGGCTCACGGCTTGAACATCGATTACGACGCCCTGCTGGACTTGTGCCAAAGCCACTTCCGGTCGGTCCGACGCAGCAGCCCAGTGCGCGGCTAAACACGCCGAATTGATGCGGCCGCCCATGTGGCCTCCTCCGTTTCGGTGACGGCCAGCATTCTTTTGCAACGTATCTCATTCCGCGAACCACGCGCCGCGCTGCCATCCGAATCCGAATTCGGCTCATACGCGATGTGATTGGCTTTCGATCGACCGCATGCGGCATGCGCAAGTGCCGCCCATGCGGCCCAGTTCTTGGCCTGCGCAGACGGGGGCGCAGGCAAATATTGGAAAGGAAATGCTTATGCCTGCGTCGGTATTTACTGTCGGTTGGAGCAGCTGGAGCTCATCGGCGGCCGTGGGGCTCGGTGCCGGGGGCGGCGGCTTGGTCATTCAAGGCGCGCCGGACGCGCACTATGCGATCCGCTGGCGGGACGGCACCATTGACCACGTCACAGCGGACAGCAACGGCACGACTCTGTCGCCGCCGGACGATATCTTCCATAGCTATGTGAACGACGGCATCTACGACATCCGGATTTCGGACGACGATCCGTCGACTCCCGATGTGTTCGTGCGGGCGGCCGTATTCGAGAATTCGACGAGCGACGAGACCATCCGGGGCAGCGCCGGCAACGACCTCCTGCTCGGCGGCGACGGCAACGACACCATCAGGACCGGGGGCGGCATCGACCCTGGCAGCGACTTCGGCCGCGCCAGCATTGTCGACGGCGGCCGCGGCAATGACGACGTCACCGGCGGCGCCTCCAACGATCTCTTGGAAGGCAACGACGGCGACGACGTGCTGCACGGCCTCGGCGGCGGCGATCAGCTGGATGGCGGCGCCGGCAACGACAGGATGTATGGCGGTGCCGGCAACGACCAGCTCACCGGGGATCACTTCGAACGCGGCACCTTTGTCGGTGACGGCAATGACATCCTGAACGGCGGCGCCGGCAACGACATCATTCGCGGCGACGGCGGCGACGACCGGATCAATGGCGGGGCCGACAACGACGTCCTCGACGGCGGCACCGGCAACAACAAGCTGTGGGGCGGCACCGGCTCCGATATCTTCCATTTCACCGCGCCGGACCTGCTGCCCGCGACGCCGCCGCCCAATCGCGAGATGGACCGCATGATGGATTTCTCCGGCACGCTCGATCCGACGGCCGAGCACGATCAGATCGACCTTGCGACCTACAACGCGATCGCGAACGGCCCGCTGCACTTCAACGACGCCGACCCGCACCACTTCGATCGGACCGCCGGCTCGATCCGGTCGCTGTTCGACGCCCGGGGCGACACGCTCGTGCAGGCCGATCTCGACGGCAACGGCAGGTTCGACAAGGGCATCGACTTCGAGGTCGTGCTGAAGGGTCATCACGATCTGCAGGCTGCCGACTTCCTGCTGTCGTAGGCTCCAGATTCTTCACAAGCGCCAGGTGCTTCACAAGCACCAGGTTCTTCGCCGTCAGGCCTCCTCCGTCCGCGGAGGAGGCCTGCGCCTGTCAGTATTCATCATACGGCCATGTGCACTGCCAGCCGTAAGGCGACGCGTAGCCGTCCCAGCACGAGTTGTAGTAGCCGAGGCCGGGGCCGAAGAAGAACCGGCGGTGTCCGAACCGGCCGTGGCCGTGGAAGTGGCCATAACGCGCGGAGCCGAACGCCGCCCGGGCCTGCGGACCGATGTTGCTGCCGATGGCGCGGCCGCCAAAATGGCTGCCACCCAAATGACTGCCGCCGACGTGGCCGCCGGCAAAGCCGCCGCCGATGTGACCGCCGCCGAATCCACCACCCATGTGACCGCCACCGAAGCCGCCACCCATATGGCCGCCTCCGAAGCCACCGCCCATATGGCCGCCACCACCACCGCCTCCGCCGCGTGCGAGTGCACCGCTCGCGGGAAGTGCGAGTGCTGTTGCGAGAATTGCTATCAAGGCGAGTTTCTTGCGCATGACAAAACTCCAATCATTAGCGCAGTCGCCCTGCACACGAGGTAAGGGCGTCGCTTCCAATTGGAATTGGTCTCACACGATATTGACCGCGGAACGCACGCGCACGCCACCCATGCAATCATGTCGCCGCTTGTGTCCCGGGCACAGCGCAGCACAAGCGAAGCGCGGTGATGCGCTGCTGACCCGGGACCCCGGTTTCTTCCTTGATTGCAACAAACCGGGGTCCCGGATCAGCGGTGCACCGCTGCGCGCTGCACCGCGTCCGGGACACGCGTGGAGAGACCTGCGCTGGTCGAGTAACGCGCCGCTACTTCAAAATCTCCAGCGTCAGCGGCTTGAGCTTGAAGTTGTTGCACGTGTTGAACAGGATCGGGCAGTTCGAGATCGCCACGATCTGCGGCATCAGCGCCCTCATGATCATGTAGTCGCCCACCTTGCCCTTCGCCTCCCGGATTTCCCACTTGCCGTCGGGGTCGTAGGCCACCGTCATGAACACGTTGAAGCAGGCGTCGACGTTGAAGTTCCAGCGGTCCATGCCGTAGCCCGCGACCGCCTTCTCCAGGTTCTGCTGGCAGTTCGGCTGGCCTTTGCCCTTGTCGCCGTAGCGCATCATGTTGAGGTGCTCGGAGCAGTAGCCGCCGCCGCAGTAGTTCTCCCCGGTGAGGTCCTCCTCGATCGTCCACATCGGCCGCGTGCGGTTGGTGTAGAGCGTCATCGGCTTGGTGAACTTCCAGGAGAGGTTGACGGCGCGGCTGCCGTGCATCGAGAGGAGCTCACGCGGATCGTCGCGGTTGAACGAGATCAGGTCGGCGACCTGCTCGCCCTCCGGCTGGGTCATCTTGAAGCGCTGGCCCGCTTCGATCTCGAAGCTGATGTTGCCGGCGGGCGGCAGCGTGACCGGTTCGCCGGGCTTCAAGACGGCAGTGGCTTTGCTCATGTGTCAGTTCTTCCGAAAGTGGTGCGACAGACTCGATGTGACTCCCTCTCCCCATCGGGGAGAGGGCTGGGGTGAGGGGGAACAGGTCCCTCGATAAACCGTGCCCCCTCACCCGACGCGCTTTCGCGCGTCGACCTCTCCCCATGGGAGAGGTGAAGGAAGTGCGAGTCAACCGCAACGCGTCACATCGTGCGCTTGAGCTGGCTTGCCGCCATCGCATAGCCGCCCATCGCGCCGTCGATGAAATGCACATGGTTGGTCTGGGTCACCGACGGCGTGAAGCAGGTCATCATGGCGGCGTGCTGGCGGTGGGTTCCGTAACGCAGAATGTTGCTCTTCGCGCTCTCCGCCAGATGCGCCTCGATCTCGTCGGCAAGCTCCACGGTGCAATCGAGCACCATGCGCAGCGCATCGTCGAACTTGCGGAAGTCGGAATTGTCGATCAGCTCGCGGGTGTATTTCGCCGGCACGAATTTCCCGACCGTGATGCCGAACCGCATGATCAGGAAGCCTACGAACGTGTAAGCCAGAAGCTTGATGCGTCGCAGCCACAGCGGCTCGCCCCGCTTTCGCGAGGCGCGCACCTCGAGCTCGAGGCCTTGCGGCGGCCACCCGAGACGCAACTTCTGACCGGGCACCGGCCGCGACGCGTCCGGCGTCCGCTCGACGATGCGGGCGATGTCCTCGACCGTCGCGCGGAACGCGTTCATGTCGACGCCCGCCACCGGTGCGACGACGAGCGACAGCACCACGCCGCGCGACGATCTGATCTCCTCGAAGCGGCACGACAGCCCGCTGAGGTCGGGCCGCGCGCCGGGCGGGCCTGCTGTGAGCGCGATCTCGCCGCGCTTCATCGCGGCGTCGGCCCACGCGATGCCGCCGCCGGCGAACATCGCGATCGAGATGTGCGGCGACGGCGCGTAGCGCGCCACGCGCACGTCGAAGCCCTTGGCGCGGATGTCGGCGACCGACACCATGCCGATGCGCAGCGTCAGCTCCAGGTCGTCGCGCACCCAGGCCGCGGTCGCGATCAGCGCCTCGCGCGCGGCCTGCGCATCCGCGGCCGGCACCGCGAAGCTTGCGCCATCGCCGCCGAACACGAACGGGAATTCGCGGTCGTCGAGCGCATGCGTCACCGCGACGATCACGGAGGCGCCCGCCATGTTCACCGCCTTGTAGCGGTTCTCGGCGATCGCCTTGGTCGACTGCACGATGTCGGCGGTGCCGACCACCCAGTCGTCCGGCAGCGGCCGGAACAGCTCCGGGTCCATCACGTGCGTGAAGTCGCGGAAGATCGGCAGGCCGGAATAGAATGTGTCGGACGGGGCAAGGGCGGACATGGCGGGGATATTAGCTGATCTGCTGTAACACTTGCCGTGGGGGCGTCGCTGCCGCTTGCACCGCCGTCATTCCGGGGCGCGCCGAAGGCGCGAACCCGGAATCCATAACCCCAAGTCGTGGTTATGGATTCCGGATCGCCCCTTCGGGGCGTCCGGAATGACACCGCCGTTGTCTATGGTGCTTGGCACCTCTTTCTGTCCCCACTCTGTCAACATCGGAAATCGCAATAATCTTTTCTTCTCTTTCGAACCCTGTATTCCGGGCATGCCTTGCTCAACTGAGGGCGCTCTCATGAGGCGTCATGTTGGCGGAGCAGGGTGGTGGCGCCCGGGTTCTGTGTTTACGCAAGTCAGAGCCTGGGTCGTCTCGGATACCGCCCGCGCCGTCGCAAGACGGGGCTGCCTTCAGTGGCTGGACGCGGACGGACTGAAGGGCGGCGCAAATGCCGCCTGGATAAGGCGAGGTCAGCTCGCTGGTCCGAGCCCGGAAGAGCGGTCCCGAGACGAGAGACGCCGCCAGGTTGGGCGCCGCGAGGCGCTTTTTGTTCTGCGCCTTTCGGCGCCCGCCTCCTCTTTGGAGGAAGGAGGAAAATGAAGGCGGCGCCCCGCGCCAGACTTTTTCAGGGGCCGATGGCGCACGTCTAGTGGTCTGTGCCAGATTTCGCCGCACCCAAGCGCAAGGAAACGAGGAAACGTCATGACCGAGCTCAACGGCAAGAAACTCACCGGCCGGATCGCCGCCGACCGCATCCGCATGACGTCGACGCCGAAGCCGCCGGCAGGCAGCGTGGCGCGCTTCCTCGCGCTCGGCGAATGCACCAGCCTCGTCTCCGACGTGATGGACGACCTCGGCATCCCGGAAGGCGCAATCGGCGCCACCACGCTGCGGCCGACCTTGCCCGGCAAGCTCATTTGCGGTCCGGCGCTCACGGTGCGCAACATCGCGCAGCGCTCCGATCCGTTCGTGGTCGCGCGCGAGAACAAGAACAAGATGGCCGAGTTCGAGGCCCATAACCTCGCCGAGGACGGCGACGTGCTGGTGATCTCCGGCGTTTCCGGCGTCTCCAACATGGGCGGCATCTCGGCGCTCACCGGCCAGCGCCAGGGCGAGCGCGGCGCCATCGTGATGGGCGGCATCCGCGACGTCGCGCATTCGCGTTCGTCCGGCTATCCGCTTTGGGCGAGCGAGATCACGCCGGTCACCGGCAAGTGGCGGCTCGAGACCGTCGAGATCAACGGCGAAATCCAGATGGGCGATGTGCGCGTCAATCCCGGCGACCTCGTCATCGCCGACGACACCGGCGTGGTGTTCGTGCCGCGCGCCGACATCATGCGGGTCTTGGAGCTCTGCGAGAAGAAGAAGGGCGGCGAGGACACGCGCATCGGCTCGATCAAGGAAGGCGTGCCGGTGCCGGTGTTCTACAACAAGGGATAGTTCGATGATCCGGGCAGTCGCCGGCCTGCTGACGACGCTCTGCGTGCTGGCCGGGGCCGCGCTGGCAACCTGGCCCGCGCTCGCCGCGGAGCCCTGGCCGACGCGGCCGGTGACGATCATCGTGCCGTTCCCGCCCGGCATCAGCACCGACATCCTGGCGCGTGCCGTCGGCGCCGCGCTCGGCGAAAAGCTCGGCCAGCCCTTCGTGGTCGAGAACCGGCCCGGCGCCAGCGGCAATGTCGGCGGCCTCGCGGCTGCGAAAGCCGCGCCCGACGGCTATACGCTTTTTCTCGGCACGCTCGGGCCGACCGTGACCAACAAGTTCGTCTACAAGAACATCGGTTACGATCCGGACCGCGCCTTTGCGCCGATCATCATGATGGGCGCCTCGCCGCTGATCATCGTCGGCAGCCCGAAGCTGCCGGCCAGGAACCTCGCCGAGCTGATCGAGCATGCGAAGAAAAATCCCGGCAAGCTCAACGCCGGCACCGTGGGCGTGGGCTCGCAGGCTCACATCGTGCTCGAAATGATCAACAAGCTCGCCGGCACTTCCATCGTGCATGTGCCCTATCGGATCGCGACGCAGGCGCTGCCCGATCTGATCTCCGGCGATCTGCAAGTGGGCTTCAACTACATCCCGACCTTCGTGCCGAACGTGCAGCAGGGCGACATCCGCGGGCTCGCGGTCACGACGCTGGCCCGCGTCGGCGATTTGCCGAACGTGCCGACGGTCGACGAATCCGGGCTTCGCGGCTTCGAGGCGAGCGGCTGGAATGCGCTGTTCGCGCCGGCCGGCACGCCGCGGGAGATCATCGACAAGCTCAACGCCGCAGTGAACGCCTATCTCACCGGCGAGGCCGGCCGTCAGCAGCTCGCCAAGATGGGCATGTCGTTCGCCAGCGGAACGCCCGAGGATTTGCGCGCGCATCTCGATCGCGAGACCGCCAAATGGGCACCGATCATCAAGGACGCCAACATCACGTTGCAATGACCCATGCAAAACCGTCTGCCGAAAAATTCATGCGACACGCATCTCCACGTCTTCGGAGACGCCAAGACCTATCCGGTCGGCAATCCGAATGCGCTCTATCAGCCACCGGAAGACTGCAATTTCGAAGCCATGAAGGCGCTGCACGACGCCATGGGCATCGATCGCGCGGTGTTCGTGCAGCCGACCATCTACGGCACCGATCATCGCTATATGATCGACGTGCTCAACCGCGCGCCGAAGGGCAAGTACCGCGGCGTCGGCATCATCGATGACAGCGTCAGCGATGCTGAGCTTGCGCAGATGCATGCGGCCGGTATCCGCGGCGCGCGCTTCAATTTCGGCGGCGCCTTCAAGCTGGCGCCGTCGCTCGACGGCCTGCGCCGCTCGCTCGCCCGCGTGCGCGAGATCGGCTGGTTCGTGAAGGTGTTCGGCTTCGGCGATGATTTCCTCGCCGTCGCGGACGAGCTGCGCAAGATCGAGATCCCGGCCATCGTCGACCACATGGGCGGGCCGGACGTCGAGCGCGGCACGTCGGTGCCGGTCGTGCGGCTCATTCTCGACCTGCTCAAGAACGACAACTGGTGGGTCGGGCTTTCGAACGGCGATCTGCGCTCGAAGGTGCCATATCCCTGGGACGACGTGGCGGTGTTCGGCCGCATGTACTACGAGGCGGCGCCGGACCGTTGCCTCTGGGGCACCGACTGGCCGCATGTGCATCGGTTCCTGCGTCCCGACAAGGACGGCCATTCCGAATACGGCGTCGCGCACGAGCTTCGCGCCATTTCGCTGCTCGAACGCTACGTGCCCGATCGTGCGGCGCGCGACTGCGTGCTGGTCGACAACCCGGCGAGGTTCTTCGGATTTGACTGATCCGCGCTCGACATCGCCGAACCGGGAGCGGCTAGGCCGCGCTGCGCGAATCGGTGGTCGAGCGGAATTCCACCAGCATCTCGGCGAGCCGCCGCGTCGCGGCCGACGCGCCGGGTGCCGCAACCAGGGCCATTTCAGTATCGGTGATCGGCGGAAAGCCGTCCGCGGTCGTCAGGATGCGGTGCTCGGGCAGGATCGCAACCTCAGACAGGATGCTGACGCCAAGGCCGACCGACACCGCGGCCTGGATGCCGGGCAGGTTCGGGCTCGTATAGGCCACATGCCACGACCGTCCGGCGGACTCCGCCGCATGGATCATCCGCCGGCGGTAGAGGCAGCCGGGCTCCGACATCGCAAACGGCAGCGGATCGCGGTCGAAAGCGACCGGATGCGCTTTGCTGGTGATCCAGTGCAGATGCTCGGGCCAGACAGCGATCGCACCGCCTTCGCCGGCGTCGCGCTTGAACATCGCGAGATCGAGCTCGCCGCGCTCAAGCGCCTGGCGCAGACTGACGCTCAACCCGCAGCGCACGTCGAGCCGCAGGCCCGGGCGCGAGCGCGCAAAATCGGAGAGCAATTCCGTCAGCCGGTAGACCGCGAAGTCCTCCGGGATGCCGAGCCGCAGCACGCCTTCGCTCGCGGGCTTGCCGACCACCTCGCGGGCCTCCTGCTCGAGCGCGAGCATGCGCCGCGCGTAGGACAGGAGCCGCTCGCCCTGCTCGGTGAGCGAGACCTGCTTGCCGTTCCGGTGCAGCAGCGGCTGGCCGACCATCTCCTCCAGCCGCCGGATCTGCTGGCTCACGGTCGACTGGGTGCGGTGGACGCGCTCCCCCGCTCGGGTGAAGCCGCCGGCATCCACCACCGATACAAAGCTTCGAAGCAGCTCCAGATCGAGCATGGCCGTCACCATTCAAAATATCACTGCACAACATTTTATCATTTAATTTCCAAATGCAAGACGGTGAGCCTATGTCGGTGCGCACAAAGGAGATTTTCCCATGCGCGCGGCCACACTCGCGATTTCATCACCCGGTCTCCGTATCCAATTACCTCTCATGGTCGCAGCATTCTGTCTGCTGTGGTCCGCAGCCTATGCGGTCGCCAAGGTCTCCATTCTGGATTGCCCGCCGCTGCTTCTGCTGACCTTCCGTTTCCTGTTGGCCGGTGTCGTGATGCTTGTGGCGGTGCTGCTATCGGGCGGCTCGCTCAAGATGAGCCGCCGCGACCTGATCCTGTTTGCCGCGCTCGGCGTCGCCAATCAGGCCGGCTATCTCGGCATCGCCTATCTCGGCCTGCGCAGCATCTCGTCGGGGCTGTCGGCGCTGGTGATCAGTGCCAACCCGGTGCTTACGGCCGTGCTGGCCGCAATCTTTCTTGGCGAGCGCATGACCTGGCGCAAGGCGTTCGGCCTGGTGCTCGGCGTCGGCGGCGTGGCCTTCGTGGTTCAGCACAGGCTTTCGGGCGGGCTCGATCATCCGGAGGGTATTGCGTTCACGCTCGTCGCGCTGGTGTCGCTGGTGATCGGCACCATCCTGTACAAGCGCTTCGCACCGAAAGGCGGGGACCTCTGGGTCGGCAACGGCGTGCAGAGCCTTTCGGCAGGCTTTGCGGTGCTGCCGTTCGCCTTCACGTTCGAGAGCGTCGGCGACATCGTGCCGACCTGGCGGCTCGCCGCCGCTGCAGCGTTCCTGGTGCTGCTGGTCTCGGTGTTCGCCTATGTGCTGTGGTTCAAGCTGCTCAATCTGTTGGGCGCAACGGCAGCGAGTTCGTACCACTTCCTGATGCCGCCGCTCGGCATGTTCTTCGGCTGGCTGCTGCTCGGCGAGCACGTCTCCTATGCGGACTTCGCCGGCATCGTCCCGGTGGCGCTCGGCATCTGGCTCGTGACGCGTCCGGCGCCGGCCAAAGCCTGACGGTGGCCAACGCTTCGCAGGTCTGCTTCAGTTCCTGCGATGACGAACCGGACATGGTCCAACATCGCTGTGGTGGGAGCCGGCGCGCTCGGCTCCCACTTCGGCGGCGTTCTGGCTCGTGCGGGCCATCGGGTGACGTTGATCGGCCGCGAGAGCCACGTCGAAGCCATCAACCGGCACGGCTTGCGGCTTCACGGCCACGACAGCGAGGAGCGGGTCTCGCTCTCGGCCGCGGTCGATATCTCCGCGGTTCGCGGCGCAAGCCTCATCCTGTTCTGCGTCAAGAGCTTCGACACCGAAACCGCAGCCGCCGCGATGGCGCCGCATGTTGCGCCCGATGCCGTCATTCTCAGTCTGCAGAATGGCGTCGACAATCCGGAGCGCATCGGCCGGTACGTCCGCAATCAGGTGATCCCTGTGCTGGTCTATGTCGGGGCCAACATCCCAGCGCCGGGGACGGTCCGGCACACCGGCGGCGGCAACATCGTCATCGGCCAGTTGCAGGCGTTTCGCCGGGATGCGCCGGACGGCGAATTGCTCGCCGATATTGCGGCTCTGTTCGGCGAGGTGGGCCTCAAGGTGGCGATCGCGGAGGACATCGAGGCCGAGCTCTGGATCAAGCTTCTGATGAACGCGACCTACAACGCGATCTCGGCGCTCGGCCGCGCGGCTTACGGCCGGATGGTGGCGATGCCCGAGGTGAACGTCTTGATGCGCGAGGCCGCCGCCGAGGTGGTTGCGGTCGCCAGGGCCAAGGGCATCCGCCTGCCGGACGACATCGTCGAGACCGCGATGAAGCTCGCCGACGCGATGCCGCAGACCATGTCGTCGACCGCGCAGGACATCCTGAGGGGCCGCTTGACCGAGGTTGCGTATCTCAACGGTGCCATTGCGCAGCAGGGCGAGGCTCTGGGCGTGGCGACGCCGGTCAATCGCACGCTCAATGCGCTGATCAAATTGCTGGAACAGTCGGGAGCGGCCGCATCGGGCGGTTGAAGGGAAGCGGGGCGCGACATGCACAGATCGACGATCAAGCGGCGCGATTTTCTCGCGCTGACGCTTGCGGCTGCGGGCGTGCCTGCGACCGCAGATGCGGCGCTATTTGCAAGACGCAAATTTCCGAGCAAGCCGATCCGGCTGGTGGTGCCTTTTGCGCCTGGCAGCGGCACGGATTTCGTCGGCCGACTATGGGCCGAGGCGGCGCGGCCGCATCTCGGAACGCTCGTCATCGAGAACCAGAGCGGCGGCGCGGGCTCGATTGCCGGCGCGGCGACCGCGCGGACGAAGCCGGATGGCTATACGCTGCTGGTGGCGCCCACCACCGCCTTCGTCCTGGAAATGCTGCTCAAGAAGCGGCCGGCGTACAATCCGGTCAAGGAGCTCGTGCCGGTTTCCAATTTTGCGATTTCGGCCTTCGTGATGGCGGTCAATCCCAAGCTGCCTGTCGCATCGCTGACGGAGCTGACGGCTTATGCGGCCGCCAATCCGCAGAAGGTGACGTTCGGCTCGGCGGGCGTCGGCTCGATGGGCCATCTCACCGGCGAGATGTTCAAGGCGCTGACCAAGACGCCCAGTATCGCCCACGTGCCGTATCGCGGCGGCAACCAGCTGATCACCGACACGGTCGGCGGGCAGATCTCCATGCTGATCGCGCCCGCGACCGATCAGGTCCTGGAGCTGCACAAGTCCGGCAAGCTCAAGATTCTCGCTGTCACCAGTCCCGGCCGCCTGATTGTCGCGCCGGACATCCCGACAGCCGTGGAATCAGGCGTGCCCGGCCTGGTCGTGTTTGTGTTCATCGGGCTGTTTGCGCCACGCGGCACGCCAAAGGCGATCGTCGAGCACATCAGCCAGGCGTCGCGGGACGCGATGGCGGATCAGGCTTTCCAGCAAAAGCTCGTCGATGCCGGCTACCGGCCGGACGCGGAGTCCACGCCGGAGAAAGTGCGCGAGTACATTCAATACGACCTCGAGCGATGGGGGCCGCTCATCAAGGACATCGGGCTGAAGCTGGATTGACGGCCCCTGTCGCGCGCTTATTCGGTCGGCTGGATGTTCGCGGCCTTGCCGACCTCGTCCCACTTCTTGATCTCGTCCTTCACGAAGGCGGCGAACACCTCGGGCTTGCTGGCGACCGGCTCGGCGCCTTCGCCGCTCAGCATCTCGCGGGTCTTGGGATCGTTCATCATCGCGGCGGCTTCGGCCTGCAGCTTGTCGACGATCTCCTTGGGCGTACCCGCGGGAGCAAAGAGCCCGAACCAGTTCAGCACCTCGTAGCCCTTCACGCCCTGCTCATCGATGGTCGGCACGTCCGGCAGCGCCGGGCTTCTTTTGAGAGAGGTGACGCCGAGCGCGCGAATCTTGCCGGCGTCGATATGCGGCTTGGCGGATGCGGCGTTCGACACCATCGACATCACGTGGCCGGCGAGCGTGTCCTGAAGCGCCGGGCCGACGCCCTTGTAGGGCACATGCGTCACCTCGATGCCGGTGCGGAATTTCAGAAGCTCCATCGCCATGTGCAGGTTGCTGCCGATGCCGGCCGACGCGTAGTCGATCTTGTTTGGCGCGGCCTTGGCGGCGGCGATGTAGTCGGCGAGCGTCTTCATCGGCTGCGACGGATGCACCACCAGCACGTTGGGCAGCGAGATCATCTGGGTGACGGGCGTCAGATCGCGCAGCACGTCATAGGGCAGCTTCTTGTAGATCAGGTGGTTGATCGCAATGGTGCCGGCGCCGAGCAGCAGCGTGTAGCCGTCGGCCGGCGAGCGCACCACCGAGTCGATGCCCAGCGTGTTGCCGGCGCCGCCGCGGTTCTCGACATAGAACTGCTGGCCGAGCGACTTGCTGACATACTGCGCGAACATGCGCGCGGTGTTGTCGGCAGTGCCGCCGGCCGCGGTCGGCACCAGGATCTTCACCGGCTTGTTCGGCCAGGCGCTCTGCGCCTGCGCGCCGAAGGTCGCGGTCAAAAGCGCTACGGCCGCAAGGATCAATCGAAGCATGGACGTTCTCCCATTCCAAAGTTCAGTGTGTCGTTCGAAGTGTTGTTATTCGGCTTGTATATTCGCCGCCTTGGCGATGCGCACCCATTTTTCCATGTCGGATTTGATCAGCGCGGCGAATTCGGCGGACTTGCTGCCGACCGGTTCGGCGCTGTCTTGCGCGAGGCGCTCGCGCACGTCGTTGGTGTGCAGCGCATCGGCGACGATGGCCTGGAGCTTGTCGATCGCGGCCTGCGGCGTGCCCGCCGGCGCGAGCAATCCGTACCATTGCAGCGCCGAATAGCCCGGCACGCCCGCTTCGGCGACGGTCGGCACGTCGGGCAAGGTCGAGACACGCTTGGGTCCGGAGATCGCCAGCGCGCGGAGCTTGCCGGCCTCGATCAGCGGCTTCGCGGTGAGCAGGTTCGAGAACAGCGCCGAGACACGGCCGGACAGCACCTCGGTCATGGCCGGCGCGGTGCCCTTGAACGGAATGTGCTGCAGGTCGATGCCCGCCATGCTCTTCAGGAGCTCCATGCTCATGTGCGGCGAGCTGCCGGCGCCGGCCGAGCCGTAGTTGAGCGCGCCGGGCTTGGACTTCGCCAGTGCGATCAGCTCCTGCAGCGTTTTCGCCGGCACATCGGGATGCACCACCAGCACGTTGGAGATGCCGGCGACCTGCGTGATCGCGGCGAAATCCTTGGCCGGGTCGTAACGCGCCTCCTTGGTGACGGCGGGCAGCACCGCGACGGTGCTGGGCGTCATCAGCAGCGTGTAGCCATCGGCCGGGGCGTTGCGCACCGCCTCGATGCCGACAATGCCGCCGCCTCCGCCGCGGTTCTCGACGAAGAAGCTCAAGCCGCCCTTCGACATCTGCTGGGTGATGACGCGGGCGAGGATGTCGGTGCCTCCGCCCGGCGCCGAGTTGACGATGATGCGCACCGGCCGCGATGGATAGTCCGACTGCGCCACAGCGCCCGACGTCAGCGCGAGCAGGCTCGCGAGCGCGTAGACAATCGCCCGGCGGCGCATGGTCGTCCTCCCATTCGGTTGTCGCTCGATGCGGTCGCGTTCGGCGGACCGCGTTTCTTCTTGGACTTACTTTTGAACCTACTTTTGAACCTACTTGCCGAAGCGCGACGCGTAGCTGGTGTTCTCGATGCCTTCGTCCTTGATCCACTTCGCCACCTCGTGGTGGTGGGCGAACCAGACGTCCTTGTGGCCGCGGAAGTATTCCAGGATCTGCCGGAACACCGCGGTCATCGCCGGCCGGCCGCCGAAGTGGCTGTGAATGCCGATATTGATCAGCGCGCCGGGCTCGCAGGCGTAGAGATAGTCGAACATGTCCTTGTAGACGTCGAAGTAGATGCGCGGGCTCGCGCGGAGCGCGCGGTTGTCGACGAAGTCGCTCCACGGGATCATCAGCATCTTGCCGGCCTTGGTCTCCTTCCAGTACGGCACGCTGGCGTCGAGCGCGTCGGAACACCAGGTGATCTTGGCCTCGGCGAGATATTCCAGAGTGTTCTCCGACTGGCCGTAGATCGGCGTCACCCAGCCGGTGGGCCGCTTGCCCGCGGCCTTCTCGATCAGGTCCAAGGTCTTCTTGATGGTCTCGCGCTCGCGGTCGGAGTTCATCGAGAACAGCGTCTGGTCCTGCAGGTAGCCGTGGCCGGCGACGTCATGGCCGGCCTTGGCGAAGGCCGAAACGGCCTCGGGCCAGACCTCGGCGCTGCGGCCGTTGCAGAACATGGTGGCCGGGATGCCGAGGTCCTTCAGGTTGCGCGACAGCCGCCACACGCCCTCGTTGCCGCCGAACTGCGACCAGTTGATGCCGGCGACGTCCTTGGAGCCGGGCGGCAGCGGCGTGGTGCGCGGGAAATAGCTCGGCGATTTGCCCTCGCTCCAGGTCTCCAGCAGCACGCTGACGACGACGGCTACGCGGTGGCCCTTCGGCCAGGCAAGTGCAGGGCTGGGCGTGGCAGTATTCATAAGATTATTCTCCCTCGACAAGGCGCCGATTTCTGCATAAGCGGGGCGCTTAAGTCCATGCCGTCCGGCGTGACATTGCGCGCCCGTTTCGTCAGTATCTTGGCCACTATGCCGGCCGATACCCATCGAGTTTTGAACGCCTGAAATGTCCGCTCCGCACAAACATCCGGCTGCCCAGCCGTCGGTCCTGATGACCCCGCTCTCCGGGCAGCTGCTGCTGTCGGATTCGCTTCTCAACAAGGGCACGGCGTTCACCGAGCAGGAACGCGACGAGTTCGAGCTGCACGGGCTGTTGCCGCCCCGCGTCGCGACGCTGGACGATCAGGTCTGGCGACGGCTTCAGGTGCTGCGCGGATTTGCCACCGACCTCGAACGGTATGCCTTCATGCGCGACTTGCAGGACACCAACGAGACGGTGTTCTACGCGCTGCTCACCCAGAACATCGAGGAACTGTTGCCGATCGTCTACACGCCGACGGTGGGCGCAGGCTGCCAGCAGTTCAGCCGGCTGTTCCGGAAGCCGCGCGGGCTGTTCCTCAGCATGCCGCACAAGAAGCGCATCCGGCAGATTCTCGCCAATCCGCACTTCGACCGCACCGACGTCATCGTCGTCACCGACGGCGAGCGCATCCTCGGCCTCGGCGATCAGGGCGCCGGCGGCATGGGCATCCCGATCGGCAAGCTTTCGCTCTACACCGCCTGCGGCGGCATTCATCCCTGCACCACGCTGCCGATTCTCCTGGACGTCGGCACCGACAGCGCGGAGTGCAAGGCCGATCCGATCTATATCGGCTGGCAGCACGATCGGGTGCGCGGCGCCGAATACGACGACTTCGTCGAGGAGTTCATCACCGCGGTCACCGAGCGCTGGCCGCACGTGCTCCTCCAATGGGAGGACTTCGCCAAGTCGAACGCCACGCGGCTGCTCGATCGCTATCGCGACCGGCTCTGCACCTTCAACGACGACATCCAGGGCACCGCGGCGGTGGCAACCGGCGCGCTTCTATCAGCCATCGCCGTGACGGGCGTGCCGCTGACCGAACAGCGCATCGCCATCGTCGGCGCGGGCTCGGCTGGCTGCGGCATCGCGAGCCTGCTGATGGCAGCGATCATCGAGGCGGGATTGAGTCCCCAGGACGCGGCGAAGCGCTTCTACATGGTCGACATGGACGGCCTGCTGGTCGAGGGCATGAACTCGATCGTGCCGTTCCAGAAGCCGTTCGTGCAGGATCGTTCGGTCGCGGCGTCGTGGAAGCTCGATCAGCCCGGGCGGGTGCTGCTCGCCGACGTGGTGCGCAACGCCAGGCCCACCACGCTGATCGGCGTGTCGGGCCAGCCCGGCGCATTCTCGGAGCAGATCGTGCGGATGATGGCGGAGATCAACCGGCGGCCGGTGATCTTCCCGCTGTCGAACCCGACCTCGCGCGCCGAAGCGACGCCGCAGGATGTCGAGCGCTGGAGCGAGGGCCGCGCCGTGATCGGCACCGGGACCCCGTTTGCGCCGCTGATGCGTGCCGGCAAGCCCTTCAAGGTCGACCAGACCAACAACTCCTACATCTTCCCGGGCGTCGGCCTCGGCGCCATTGCGGTGCAGGCGCGCCGCGTCACCGACTCGATGTTCATGGCAGCCGCGAAAGCATTGGCCGCGATGTCGCCGGCCAAGCGCGATCCGAACGGCAATCTGCTGCCGCCCGTCACCGAGCTTCGCGACATCTCGGTTGCGGTGGCGCGCGCCGTTGCGGTGCAGGCCATCAAGGAAGGGCTTACGCCCGGCATCGACGAAGACGAGATCGACACCGCGATCGCCGCCAAGATGTGGACGCCGCGCTATCTGCCGTACCGGCGCGGCTCATGAGACCCGTGAGGAGGCCGTACCGCCATGGCTGATCGCAGCAAGCGCCCGATCGCGCACTTCGTCGGCAGCATTCCGCTGCCGGACAGCGAGAGCGTGTTCCGCACGCTGTCGAAGGCTGTCGGTCCGCATCTCGTGCGGCTGCCCGACGGCGAGACCGGCATTCGCAAGAGCTGGATCAGGTTCATCCAGGACGTGCTGGCCGGCAACTCGGCCATCGAAGTGGCGAAAGACGTGCCGCCCTTCAAGTTCACGCAGTGGGACGGCAAGGTGGTGCGCGAGATTCCGCGGCTGCGCGTCAAGCCCGGCGCGACCATCGATCCCGCGACCTTCGACACCGGCTATGCGGACATGGCCATTGAATCCTGGGCCAGTTTCGAGCGCTTGCAGAAGGCCGGCGACATTCCGTCCGGCGTCAAGTTTCAGATCTCGATCCCGACGCCGATCGCGCCGACCTACAACAACATGGTGCCGTCGGACCGGCCGAAGCTGCTGCCGCCGCTCACGCAGCACTTCATCGGCGAGGTCAAGAAGATCGCGAAAGCGCTGCCGAACGACCGCATCGCGATCCAGTGGGACGTCTGCCAGGAGGTGCTGGCCTGGGAGAACTACTACGACCAGGGCCCGGTCGATTTCCGCACCGAGACCGTCAATGTGCTGACCGAGATCGGCGACGCGGTGCCGGCCGGCATCGAGCTCGGCTATCACCTCTGCTACGGCAGCCCGCAGGACGAGCACATGGTGCTGCCGAAGGACTCCGGCATCATGGTCGAGCTGACCAATGCAGTGGCGGGGCGGGTGAAGCGGCCGATCGAGTTCGTGCATATGCCGGTGATCAAGTCGCGCACCGATGACGCCTACTTCGCGCCGCTGAAGGGCCTGAAGCTCGGCTTAGGGACCGAGCTCTATCTCGGCCTGATCCATCACAACGACGCCGAAGGCGACAAGGCGCGGCTCGCCGCCGCGCGGCGTCACACCCACGTCGACGGCATCGGCACCGAATGCGGCATGGGCCGCAGCGAGCCCGGGCGGTTGCCCGGGCTGCTCGCCGCGCATGCACGCGCGCTCGAAGCGTAAAATGGAAAGAGGCTCCCCGATGGCGCGGAGAGCCTCGTTCCGTTGTGACTGCTAGTCCGGCTTACGAGCAGGGATGACGGAGACCGTCGTAGCCGAGATACGTCCCGCTCGCCGGATCGTAGGATCGATAGCGCATGGCGCAGGACTGGTCATCGCCACCACCGTATCCCGGCGCGGCTGCGTAGGTGTCATCGCCATAGTAGCCATCGTCGTCGCCATAGGCGTAGTTGTCATAGCCATAGCCGCCGCCATAGCCATATCCGCCGCCGTAGCCATACCCATAAGCGCCGCCGATCAGCGCGCCGGTGGCGACGCCCACGCCGAACCCTCGGCCGAAGCCGTTCCCGCCGCGATGCCAGCCATTCCCGTTACGTCCGGACCAGTTGCCGCCGGAACGAGCACCGGCGAATTGCCGAGATGAAGCACCGTTGCTGCCCCTGAAGGTTTGGCTGGTGCCCGCGAAGCTTCGTGCGCCGCCGCCGCCAAACTGTTGTCCGCCACCGGCACGACCGCCGCCGCCGCCGAAGTGCCCACCGCCGCCGCTAAAGTGTCCGCCCCCGCCGCCGCCGTGTCCGCCGCCACCACCGCGTCCACCACCATGGGACTGCGCGAGCGCCGGCGTGACCGCAAGCGCTGCCGCGAGAGTGGCGATGACGGCGATACCTGTTTTCTTGAACTGCATTTCATACTCCTGTTGACTCATGGGGAGGCAACGGTCCCGTTACTCATTACGTTCCGGCACGGCGACCGGCCCACATCTAAACTTTCCGAGAGTTCCTCAATAAGCGCTGGTTGCAGGACAATTGGCTCGACCGGCGCGGTGCGCTTGGCTTGACCGGCGCGGCGCGCTGCGGCCTTATCGCCTCAAAGATGTCTCACTTGGGAGGATGCGTTGAAGGCGATCGTGATCCGCGAGTTCGGCCCGCCGGGCGTGATGAAGCTCGAAGAGGTACCGATGCCCGAGCCGGGTCCGGGCGAAGTGCTGCTCAAGGTGCACGCGGTCTCGATCAACCGCACGCTCGACTGCAAGGTGCGCGCCGGCAAATACGCGCGGCCGGTGAAGCTGCCGCTGGTGCCGGGCGTCGATCCATCCGGCATCGTGGTGAAGGTGGGTGAGGGCGTCACCGATCGCAAGGTCGGCGACCGCGTCACCACGGCGCTGCGCATCGCCGGCGGTGACGCAAGCGGCGCCGATGCGATCCGCCTGATGGGCGTGCATGCCTGGGGCGGCTATGCGGAGTATGTCCGCGCCAATGCGGCCACCACCACGATCATCCCCGACGGTGTCGACTTCCAGACCGCGACGGTTGTGACGCGTCACGCGCCGACCGCGATGCATCTGCTTGCCGATCACGCCAAGGTGCAGCCCGGCGAATGGGTGCTGGTGATGGGCGCGGCGGGCGGGCTCGGCAGCGCCGGCGTGCAGGTGGCGAAGCATCTCGGCGCCAGGGTGATCGCGGCGGCGGGCTCCGACGATCGCATGAAGGTGGGTCTCGATCTCGGCGCCGATGCCGGCGTGAACTACCGCGCGCAGGATCTGACCATCGAGGCGATGCGCATCACCGAGGGCAAGGGCGTCAACGTGGTGTTCGAGAACATCGGCGACCCGGAGCTGTTTCCCAAAGCTTTCGCGGCAATCGCGCGCCGCGGGCGCCTCGTCACGGCCGGCGGCCATGGCGGCGGCATCGTGCCGCTCGACGTCAACAAGCTCTATCTCAACCAGATCACCGTGATGGGCGCCACCGGCGAGCGGCCGGAAAGCGCGCGGCAGGTGCTGGAGATGGCGGCGGCCGGCAAGTTCAAGGCGCTGATCGACCGCGTGCTGCCGCTGTCGCTGGCGCCGCTGGCGCATGAGCTGGTCGAAGGCCGCGGCGGCCTCGGCAAGGTGATCCTCGATCCGACTCAATTGTAAGGCGTCGCGTCACTGCGCGCCCGACGATCAGAAGCGCAAACCCGAGATCGTTGTCGAAAGCCGCGCGTGGCAAGTTTGGAATTAAATGCGGATTAAAACTTTGTCATGACCAATATTTAAGGTGCCGGACATAGTCGTTACCATTCATTGGAATGAGTGAATTCCTCCAGGTTTTTCGCTGGTTTTCTGCGTCGCGTCGTTCGCATTGAGTCGCGGATGTGTTTCATCCCGCAGAACAAGCGCTCAAGATGTCTTGATAGGTCTCTCGATACCGTTGCACGCGAGCGGCGTGGCGTTATGTCACGGCCATAAGAAATTGAATCACCAACCGTTGGGAAGAAGCGCTTGGGGCGGGCTTATGTCTGCCGGAACCATTGAAAGAGAAAAGATCATGAAAACCCTCACCACCCTGGCCGCTGGGGCCGCAGTTCTGCTGGCGCTTGCAAGCCCGACGCTCGCCGCGTCGCGCCACCACGCCGACAGCGACGATGTGAACACCGTGAAGACCTACGGCGATCAGGACATCAGCAATCCGCCGAATCGCGCGGGCATGGGCTCCTATGCCCGTGGCCAGAACTACTATCAGGACAACTCCGGCCATTCGTATCACTACGGCCCGGGCCAGAACCTGCCGTATCCGGACCGCCCGTATGGCGATCCGGACGTGGACTAATCAAAGGTCCATTCGAAACCGAAGCCCCGGCAGCGATGCCGGGGCTTCTTATTTTTAGCGCGTGATTACCTAGGTTGAAGCTGACAGCATTCGCTGCAACAACGGCGGTGAACTCCCTCTCCCCATAGCCCGTCGAAGACGGGCGTGAACGCCCTTTTGGTTGAGAGGGTTGGGGTGAGGGGTTTTGGTCTACCGAGAGTTAGGCCCCCTCACCCCAGCCCTCTCCCCGCTGGGGAGAGGGAGCGCACCGCCGATGCGGAGGCAACGCGCGCTAACGTAGATTTTCAATCGCGGCCGGTTACATCTTCAAAAGCTTCTTCGCATTGCCGGCGAAAATCAGCTCACGGTCCTTGTCGCTGATCGGCGCGGCCTTCAGCCACTTGGTGCCGAGCGCGTTGTTGATATAGGGCCAGTCGACCGCGAACATGACGCGCTCGACGCCCATCTCGGCCATGGCGCAGGCCAGCGCCGAGTTCGAGAAGGCGCCGCTCGTCGTCAACCAGAAGTGCGTCTTGTAATAGTCGCTGAACGACTTCGGCATCTTCATCAGCTTTTCGAGATTGTGCTCGGTGCGCCACAGCGTGTAGGGCGCGGTCTCGCCGAGATGGCCGACGATGATCTTCAGCGTCGGATACTGGTCGAACACGCCCGAGGTGATCAGCCGGAACGTATGCGTCAGCGTCTCGAGGCCAAAGCCGAGCGGCGCGCCGACGAGCGGCGCGGCGTGGTCCTTGAAGAAGGCCTCGGCAATCGCAGGCTTCACCGGCGACGGATGGATATAGACCGGCACGTCGAGCTTCGTGGCACGCTCGAACACCGGCCAGTATTTCTTGTCGTCGATGAAGTTGCCCTGCGTGGTGCCCATCACCATGGCGCCGAGCATGCCGAGCTTCGTCACGCAGCGCTCGAGCTCGTCGGCGGCGGCTTTCGGATCAGGCAGCGGCAGCGCGGCGAAGCCCTTGAAGCGGGTTGGGTTGGCCTTGATCTGCTCGTGGAGGAAATCGTTCGACGCCTTGGCGAGCGCCACCGACTTGTCGGGCGGCAGGTTGTGCGCCGCCGGGTTGTTCTCGGACAGCACCGCGATATCGATGCCGCCCTCGTCCATGTCCTTGATGCGGCGGCCGGTCATGTCGTCGAGCATGGTCTGGATCGGCCCGGGCCTGGGCGCAACCGCGTCGCGGAGCGCCGGCGACGTGAAGTGCTCTTCGATTGCGATGATCTGACTGGCCATTGTTCTGCTCTCCGAAATAGTGATGGCCGGGCAGATTGCCCGGCCATCGGACTGCGCTCTTTAAACCGTCAGATGCTGACGTGTTCAATAAACTTCTGCGGCGGCGGGTCGCCCCATTGCGACACCAGCGCCTCCTCGGCCGGCAAGAGGTTCGAGCCGTTTTTGACGTTGAGCCGGTCGCTGTCGGCCCAGTGCTCGTGCACCCGGCGCCACGGATCGGCCCAGTAGTCGTAGACCTGGCTGCCGAGCAGATGGCGGCCGATGCCCCACATGTGCTCGTACTTGCCGGCGTTGCGCATGTGCTGATGGCCCATGAACACATCGTCCATGTCCGCCACCTCGAACGACACGTGGTTCAGGCCAGCGTGGCCGTGATTGATGGCGAAGAACACGTGGTGGTCGACGAAGGTGTCGCCACCGTCGATGCGGTTGAACGATCCGATCAGGTTCTCCTTCTGCCCGGCATAGACGTCGTCGGAGCAGATGAAGCCGAGATGGTGGCGGAACCAGTCGACGGTTTCCTTCACCTTCGGCGTGCCGAGCACCGCATGCGCGATGCGCTTGACGCGCGACGGGCCCTTCTGGATGCGCATCAGGTCGCCGGCGCGGGCGAGCGGCGCGTAGCCGGAGTTGAGCAACTGCCGCGGCGCCGGAATCTCGGCGACCTTGTCCATGCCCCAGACCACCTCGATCTGGTAGCCGTTCGGCTCGGTGAGCCGTACGCGTTTGCCGCCGCCGGGTTCGTCCATGTTCTCGATGCCGGACGCGCCCGGCACCTTGGCAATGGTTTTGAGATCGTCCTCGCTCGCCGCGTGGTAGGCGACGGCGACGAACTTCGGATCGCCCTTCTCGGTGATGTGGAGATGATGGACCGGATCGGTGCCGCGATAGTAGAGCGCCTTGGCGCTCTTTGACGTCGGCACCAGTCCGAAGTTGTCCAGGAACTCGGCCTGGAGATCGAGGTCCGGCGAGCGCAGCCGGACATAGGCGATATCGGTGACCTTGATGACAGCCATGGTTTTCCTCACCCGTGGGTTTTTCTGACCCGTCGTCCTTGGGGCGTTTATCGACCCTGCCCCGTATAGCGGAACGATAACGCACCCGCCGGTTAAAAGGCAATTTCACAGCAGGCATGCGCCGATCCCGTGCGGCGGCTGGCCGGGCTTTGGGCGATGTGCTGTATTTCGCCGCGACAAAAACGGGAGGAATTCGTGAAGCTTGTGCTGTTCCAGACGGCGGGCAATGCCGAGGTCGCGCCGGGCCTGATGACGGATCGGGGCATCGTCGACATCTCGGGTGCGGTGAAAAAGGGCATGACGCCGCAGCTCACGATGCAGGGCATCATCGACGACTTCGACAGGTTGCGGCCCGCGCTGGAGCAGCTTGCCAAGAACGGCCCGGCCGTTGCGGCCGACAAGGTGCAGCTCAAGGCGCCGCTGCCGCGGCCCGGCAAGATCCTGTGCTGCATCGCCAACTACTGGGAGCACGCGCAGCGCGAGCCGCGGCCGCTCAACATGTTCATGAAGAACCCGGACGCGGTGATCGGCCCGGGCGACACCATCGTGCTGCCGGAATACACGGTGCCGTGGGCGTTCATGCACGAAGCCGAGCTCGCCTTGGTGATGAAGGGCCCGGCCAAGATGGTGAAGGCCGCCGACTGGAAGAAGGCCGTGTTCGGCTACACCAGCCTGATCGACGTGTCGGCGCGCGAGCAGGGCCGCCGCACCTGGCCGGCGACGCCGCTGACCAGCTGGCTCGGCAAGTCGTTCGACACCTTCGCGCCGATCGGCCCGTGCATCGCCACGGCCGACGAGGTGAAGGACCCGAACGACCTGATCATCCGCTTCTGGAACGACGGCCAGCTCCGCCACAACTACAACACCGACGACATGGAGCATCGCGTGCCCGAGCTGGTCGAATGGGCCACCACGGTGATGACGCTCAATTCGGGCGACCTGATCGCCTGCGGCACCAACCACGAGGGCCTGGGCTTCCTGCAGGACGGCGAGAGCGTCGATATCGAGATCGTCGGTATCGGCAAGATGTCGCTGAAGGTGCGCGACCCGCTGAAGCGGACCTGGGAGCGCGGCGTCTATATGGGCGTCGACTCGACCAATCCGGACGCGGTGAAGCGCCATCGTCCGCAGGGCGGCCCGACCAAGACAGGGGCGATCTAGCCAATGTGAGGCGTAATCTTCCAACGGCGTCATGGCCGGGCTTGTCCCGGCCATCCACGTCTAGCTGTTGCGTGAAAGTAAGACGTGGATGCCCGCGACAAGCGCGGGCATGACGGAATTCCTGGAGACGCCCTTGACCAAATTGCCTCTCACCTTCGCCACCAGCCATTACGAGCACATCAGCGAGCTGGTGACCGGCCGGGTGCCGGTCGAAGGCGTCGATCTGACGGTGCTCAACCTGCAGATCGAGGAAATCTTCTTCCGCCAGGTCAACTACCTGGACTTCGACGTGTCTGAATTCTCGATGGGCAAGTACTGCTCGCTGGTGTCGCAAGGCAGTTCGCCGTTTGTTGCGATCCCGGTGTTCCCGTCGCGGGTGCCGCGGCACTCGTCGATCTATGTCCACACCAAAGGCCCGGTGAAGAAGCCGCAGGACCTCGCCGGCAAACGCATCGGCGTTCCCGAATACGCGCAGACCGCGTCGGTTTATTCGCGAGGCCTGATCCAGCACCAGTTCGGCGTCGACCTCAGCTCGATCCATTGGATCCAGGCCGGCGTCGACCAGCCGGGACGGCTGGAGAAGGTGAAGCTCAAGCTGCCGCCCGGCATCAAGTACGAGTCGCGGCCGGACAAGAGCCTCAGCGAGATGCTGATCACCGGCGAGCTCGACGCCGCGCTGTCGGCGCACGCGCCGAAGTGTTTCGAAGAAGGCCACCCGAACGTCGCGCGGTTGTTTCCGGACTACCTCGATATCGAGATGAAGTACGTCAAGGAGACCGGCATCTATCCGATCATGCATGTGATCGTGTTCAAGCGGGAGATCGTCGAGCGCAATCCGTGGGTGGCGGTGAACCTGTTCAAGGCGTTCGAGGAGGCGCGGCGAAGGAGCGTCGAGCGCGTGATGGCTGCGACCAGCTCGGTGCTGCCGCTGCCGTGGGCTTACGAGTTCATGAAGCGGATGCAGGACGTGGTCGGCGAGGATCTAATGCCGTATGGCGTGGAGCCGAACCGCACGACCTTGGAGGCGTTCCTGCAATATGCGTTCGAGCAGGGCGTGTGCCACCGGAAGCTGACGCCGGAGGAGCTGTTTCCGCCGCAGGTGCTGAAGAGCTTCAAGGTCTGACGCGTCGCGAAGGTCTGGTCGCCCCATGCATTGGGCGCACCACTCTCGCCAAGTCCACCGCTGTCATCGCCGGGCTTGACCCAGTGCTGTCCGGTTGGATTTTGATGGACAGGGTGCATGGCGTGGATTCTTCTGCGTTTTCGATCATCGCCAAATGTTCGAGACACGGAAGAGGACGCACGCCATGCGGCATCAGAATACTGTAT